>Ga0255340_1000802_pt1 | contig 47470 bp, 36 predicted proteins | sample wastewater_treat_7_FD_192417 | JGI IMG/M metagenome (GOLD analysis project Ga0255340, IMG submission 192417) | Wastewater microbial communities from Lulu Island WWTP, Vancouver, Canada - plant10 | ecosystem: Engineered > WWTP > Wastewater > Unclassified | place: Canada: Vancouver, British...
TTGTAGGGAGAAGTTATCGTCAAGGCGCTCTCTCTATTACGTCATGGAATATTCAAACCTTCTTTGACACTCAAACGAGCGGAAGGGAGTACTCGGATTTTATCGGGACAAAACTTTGGAACGAAGAGGTGTATGTAAAGCGTCTTGAAAGGCTTTGTCAAACAATGGAAGCATTAAACTCTGACCTCTTTATTTTCCAAGAAATTGAAAATGAGGCTGTGCTCGTAGATATTGTAAATTACTTAAAGACTCAGGGAAATCCCGCCTTAGCATATTCACATGCTGTTTTTATACCTTCGAGGGATGATGTGCTCGGTTGTGCTATCCTTTCGCGTTATCCAATTATTTCTTGTACGACGCATCAAATTGATTATCGGTTTGAGGGGAAAAAACAGCCGGATACTCGGCCTTTGATGGAAGTTTTAGTGCAAGCTCATTTTTCAAAGCCGCTTCGAGTGTATACGAGTCATTGGAAGAGTAAATCGGGTGGAGCTGAGCAGTCAGAATTTTGGCGAGATGCACAGGAAGCTTTAATTGCGCGGCGTATACGAGAAACAGGTGATCAAGTTTATGTCTTTGCAGCAGATTGTAATCGTGATTTATCAGAGTTTGCTCAAGACGGCCAATATATTATTTTGGATACTGAGGGGCAAAGGCTTAAAACACAATCGCCCTATTTATTTGACGCTTTTGCTGATGAGGACGGGACCTATTTTTTCCAAAAAGAATGGAATAAAATAGATCATTTTTTTATTGGAGAAGCCTTGCATATTCTTTCGTTTTGTATTGAACGCAAGGGGCTTCATGTCGATAAAGACGGTATTCCATATCGTTTTTCTATTTGGAATGGGCAGGGTTATTCAGATCATCTTCCTATATCCTGTGTAGTGAGTGAAAAAATGAATAAAAACGATTAAAAGGGTAACTTTCTCACGGTCTTTCGTGTATAATAATTGTATATTAAGTATATACATGATTGAAACAGAGGAGAAAATTATGGCAACTATTACATTCACAAAAGACAATTTCGAAGCAGAAGTATTAAAATCTGATAAACCAGTTCTTGTAGACTTTTGGGCACCTTGGTGTGGCCCCTGTCGTATGGTAGGTCCTATCGTAGACGAGATAGCAAAAGAGGCAACACATGCAAAAGTAGGAAAGGTCAATGTTGATGAGCAAGAAGAGCTCGCCATGAAGTATGGTATTATGAGTATTCCGACACTTATTGTTTTTAAAAATGGGCAAATCGATAAGCAAGTCGTAGGTGGTCGTTCAAAGGCTGATTTACTCGCCTTGTTAAACTAAGCAAAAACCTACTCTTTTGGGAAAAACACTCCTTGTTTTAGGGGTGTTTTTTATTGCAAGTATGTTGTGAGGACTTCGAATAATTCTGCGACATTGATTGGCTTTGACAGGTGATTATTCATTCCGCTTGCAAGTGAGAGGGATATATCTTCAGCAAATGCGTTTGCAGTCATAGCTACAATAGGGATAGTTTTTGCATTTGATTTTTGTGAGGCGCGTATTTTACGTGTTGCTTCATATCCATCCATGACAGGCATTTGAATATCCATAAAAATAAGGTCTATTTCCGTTTTCATATCGTCCAAAAAAAGCTCAAGAGCTTCTTGACCGTTTCTTGCTATAATAATTTCTACTTCGTACTTTTTTAATAGTTCACTTGCAATTTCAATATTCATTTCATTGTCTTCAACGAGAAGAATTTTTTTCCCAGGGAAGGTATGTACTAAGTGTTCCTGTAGCGTGGTTGGAGTATAAGGACCAAAAAGTTCGAGTAAGAGGTTAAAGACAGTAGATTGGAATAGTGGTTTTGAAATAAAACGCGAAACTCCAGCTTTAAAACCCTCAGATTCGTATATACTTTGCACGTAGCTACTTACAACTATCAATATATATTTTCCTAAAGGGCTTTCTTTTATCTTTTTTACGATTGCAAGTTCTGTTTCTGTAAACTCATCTGTATCAAGAATAAGTAGCTGGAAGGGAGCTGTTGTCGTATCGTTCAAAAGTGAAAATGTTTTTTCTAAAGAATAATATTCGATATTTAACCCACAATGTCTAAATAATTCCTCTAAATCTTGTCTATAGCGAAGATTGTCGCTAGATATGAGGATAAAAATAGACTTGTATCTACTGTTTAGCCTTCTTTTACAGTCATACGTAATATCGAAAGGAATGGTTACGGTAAAGGTTGTCCCTTTATTTTCTTCGCTTTCAACGGTAATTGCACCGCTCATAAGAGTTACAAGATTTTTTGTTATAGATAAACCTAAACCACTTCCGTTGTGTTTTGCGTAGTTATCGCTATTTTGTTGCTCATAGGGGTTGAAAACTTTTTCAAGAAAATCAGGACTTATACCATAGCCAGTATCTTTTACAGAAAAGAGCATATGTGTGCTTTCTTTTGTTTTCGCTTCCTCTGAAATGGTAAAAGTGATATTCCCGCCTCTTGGTGTAAATTTTATTGCGTTTGAAAGAAGGTTGGTTAGAATTTGTGTTAAACGAAGTTTATCTCCAATGAGGATTTCATTTTCAATCTTTTCTGCATTAACGGTAAATGTAAGGTCTGCCATTTTAGCTTGATTATAAAACAACGTGCCCATGGTGTGGATAACTTCTTGAATATTAAAAGAGGATTTTACAAGATGTATTTTTCCGCTTGCAATACTTGACATGTCGAGAACATCGTTAAGTAAGCTTAATAATTGTTTTGCTGCAAGTTCAGCCTTATGTAGATAATTGTTTGTTTGTTGGTTTGTCTTTTCATGAGTTTGCGCAATGCTAATATAACCAATTACTGCATTTAAAGGAGAGCGAATTTCATGAGAGATGCGTGAGGTAAATTGGCTTTTTGCTTCATTTGCTCGTTGTTCGCTGATGAGAGCGTCTTGGAGTTGTTCATTTTTAAGTTCAATAATCCTTCGTTTTGAGTTTTTTGACCAGTTAAGTAGTATGGTAATAAAGCTAATTGATATTAAAACAGCAAAAACAAAGAGCACGTCAAAGGGCATTTGGTTTAAAATACTAGAAAGAGTAATTTCGTTTGCTTTGAAAGTACTTTTGATTATAAAATAATTTGAATAGGTTTCGCTCACATAGGCAATGCTTCTATTCAATACAGCAAAAATAGCAGGATCAAGGTCCTCTTTTACTAAGGCGCAGAGTTCAAAATGCGTTTCAGGAAGTATTGCAATTTTTAGGCGATAATATTTTCGTTTTTGTTCTAACATATAATTTGCAGTAAAGGTGTTCATTATTGTCTGATTCGCAGAACCTTTTCGTACCGCATTTAAACAGGCTTCTTGATCTTTAAAATATACAGGTTGCCAAGAATCGAAGATGTCAAAATCCTCATAGTTGAATGTTGTGTCTTCAATAATTGCTGTTTTATTGTTTCTTATATCGAGTTTGTTTTTATAAACAGCAACGAGAGGGAGTTTTAAGTACGGCTCGGTAATTTTATAGCCCATTTCATGTGCAGCCTCTATATTATTTCCAAAGGTTCCAAATATATCGGCAGTTGCTGCCTTATTTTTTCTTTCATATATATATTCAAATTTTAATCCAGTAAGATGCGATATCTCATTAAAAAGTTCTACTGTATAACCATAAAATCTTTTTGTTCTTGTATCATAAAATTCATAGGGTTGCCAGAGATTATTAATTGCAATCTTGAGCGGCTTCGTGTTTTTTATAAGTTCTGTCTCTTTTTCTGAAAGGCTAAATTCAATAGCTAAGCTCAAAGGAATATATCGTTTCATAAAATCCTTTGTAAAGATGGGGTTTACGATAAGGATTTGCTCATAGGCTTTGTTTAATGCCTCAGCCAAAAAAGGTTTTGAGTTTGTGCATCCGAAATAGAGTTTTTGGGGTGCAAAAGTGAGGATTATTTTTGTTTGTTTTGAAGCATGATGGTTTGCAACAATTCCAGCGTCAACTTCGGCAAGGAGAACAGCTTTTTCTACTTCACTAGTTGTATTGTAATAGACGATATTAAAGTCTAAATCATTTTCTTTAGCAAATACATACATGTTTTGTACATTTTCGTCATTGGGACTTATAGCTGCTATTTTTATGTTATTGAGAGACTCAAGGTTTTGTTTAGAAAGTTGACTATCTTTGCGTGCAAAAAGTGTTGAATTAGAATATGCCATCTCATAGTCAGGATAGTCTATGTATGTAAGTCGTTCTGGAGTAATATTTAAACAAGGCACAAGGTCAATGCTTCCCTCATTTAGCCATGTTAAAATGTCTGAAAAGCTTCCTTTTACAAACTCGTATTCCCAGTCGGTATATTGTGCGATTATATCTAAATATTTTTTTACATAGCCACCCGGGTTTTCGTATTCGTTTTTATCGATATAACCAGAAAGTTCTGTCCAGCCAACTCGAACAAGTGTTTTTTCACTTTGTTTTTCTTCAGGGTATACTGAGGCAAAAGAACTTGCTATAAAAAAATGTAGAATTAGAAATACGGAGGATATAATTTTTTTGCAAATAGGTGGCTTTTTCATAACTAAGTTTATTATAGCATGAAAAATAAAAAAAACCCTCAAAATTTATTTTTATATAAAATTTGAGGGTGTTTATAATCAAAACGTTTTTAGCGTTTTTTTATCTTGCTTATTTGTTTAGTCTTTCTTCAAGAGCAGCAAGTTCAGCAAGCAATTCTTTTGGCATGTTGTCAAATTTTGGATAGTGGTTTGCTTTAATATCTGCAAGTTCTTTTTTCCAGCCTTCAACATCTACAGAAAGAAGTTCTTTCATTGTTTCTGCACTTACATCTAAGCCGTCAACATTGATTGCGCCATCTTTTGGCATATAGCCGATTTCTGTTTCAACTGCAACGTCTTTGTTGTCGCATCGATCAAATATCCATGCAAGAACGCGGCTGTTTTCACCGTAGCCAGGCCACATGAATTTGTTGTCTGCGTCTCGTCGGAACCAGTTTACAAAGAAGATTTTTGGTAGTTTATCTTCTGTTGATTTGTTTCCTACGTTAATCCAATGTTGGAAGTATTCGCCCATATTGTATCCACAGAAAGGAAGCATTGCAAAGGGGTCTCGTCGGATTGTTCCTGCTTTAAGGTCAAGGGCGGCAGCGGTGATTTCGGAGCCTACGATTGAACCGAGGAATACACCGTGGTTCCAGTTTTTAGCTTGGTGTACGAGCGGAATAGTTGAAGGACGTCGGCCACCGAAGAGGATTGCATCGATTGGAACTCCAGCTGGATCTTCCCATTCTGGTGCGATTGCAGGACATTGTTTTGCAGGAGCGGTAAATCGAGCATTTGGGTGAGCGGCAGGTTCTTGTGATTTATTGCCTTTGTCTTGTACCCAGTCATTGCCTTTCCAGTCAACGAGTTTTCCAGGTGCATCATAGCCGATTTGTTCCCACCAAATGTCACCGTCTTCTGTTAATGCACAGTTTGTGAAAATAGTGTTTTCTTTAATTGAGTCCATTGCGCTCTTGTTTGATTGCTTGTTTGTTCCTGGAGCAACACCGAAGAAGCCTGCTTCTGGGTTGATTGCATAAAGTCTGCCGTCTTTGCCGTATTTCATCCATGCAATGTCATCACCGATGGTTTCAACCTTCCAGCCAGGAATAGTTGGGATAAGCATAGCAAGGTTTGTTTTTCCACATGCTGATGGGAAGGCACCTGTTACGTATTTTACCTTTCCTTCTGGGTTTGTCAGTTTGAGGATGAGCATGTGTTCTGCAAGCCAGCCTTCATCTCGTGCCATAACAGAAGCAATTCGTAGAGCAAAACATTTTTTACCCAAGAGTGCGTTTCCACCGTAGCCTGAGCCATATGACCAAATAAGTCTTTCTTCTGGGAAGTGTGAAATGTATTTACTGTCAAGGTCTGCGCAAGGCCATTGACCATTGTCACTTTCGCCTTCTGCAAGTGGCTTGCCTACTGAGTGTAAACAAGGTACAAATTCGCCATCTGTTCCAAGAACGTCCAATACCTTTGTGCCAACACGGGTCATAATGTCCATATTGCATACAACGTATTCTGAATCTGTAATTTCAATACCAATTTTTGCAATGTCAGAGCCAACAGGACCCATAGAGAAAGGAATAACATACATGGTTCTGCCTTTCATACAGCCTTTGTAAAGACCTGTCATGGTAGCCTTTAATTCATCTGGATTGATCCAGTTGTTTGTAGGACCAGCCGCTTCTTTGGTTTTTGAAGCGATATAGGTTCGGTTTTCTACACGTGCAACGTCAGAAGGGTGTGATCTGAAAAGAACAGAGTTTGCTCTTTTTTTGAGAGGAATGGCCATACCTGAGTCGATTAGTATTTTCATAAGTCGATCATATTCTTCTTGTGAGCCATCACATACATAAATTGAATCCGGTTCGGTTAGTTTTGCAACTTCTTCTACCCATGCTTTTACTTTGGCATGTTTAAGGTCATTGATAGTCATTTTTACTCCTTAAAGTTGATATATCTAAGTCTTCATTATTTTGCTAGAGACCTAGACAGGCATCAAAAATACATCTGTTTTACATACTCTAAAAGGTATGTTTATATTGAATATGTTAACGTTTTTTAGAAAAGTATGCAATACTATAAGCAGAAAAGCATTTTTCCCCTTGAAAAAAAAGCTTTAAAGTATTAGAGTGCATGCGTAGTATTTGTGAGGTGAAATTATGGAAGATGGGTCAATTACATTTATAATGACCAATTTAGTATTGCAAATCGGTATTATTATATTTGCGGTACGTGCTGGTGGATATCTAGTCAAAAAAATTGGAATTCCGCCTGTGTTAGGAGAGCTTTTAGCTGGGGTTGTGATTGGGCCCTACGCTTTAGGAGGCATTCCTCTCCCGGGGTTTTCAGAAGGACTTTTTCCTTTATTTAGCGAAACACTCGCAGTATCTCCAGAGTTGTATGCTTTTTCTACTGTAGCTTCGATTATATTGCTTTTTGCCTCGGGCTTAGAAACTGATTTGGGACTCTTCTTAAAATATTCTGTTGCAGGTGGTGTCATCGGTCTCTCTGGTGCTCTTTTTTCTTTTGTTCTCGGTGACCTTTGTGCTGTTTTTTTATTGCATCATGGATTTATGCATCCGGTGAGCTTGTTTTTTGGTATTCTTTCAACGGCAACTTCGGTTGGTATTACCGCTCGTATTTTATCAGATAAGAAAAAAATGGACTCTCCGGAAGGGGTAACGACTCTTGCTGCTGCTGTTTTTGACGATGTGCTTGGTATCGTTTTGCTTGCTATTGTTCTTGGCATTGTAACCGTTATGGAATCAAGCAGTGGTGGTAGTTTGGATGGAAAAGTGATAGGACTCATTGCCTTGAAAGCCTTTGGTATTTGGCTTGGCTTTACGATTCTCGGTTTAGTGTTTTCCAAACAAATAGCTGGATTTTTGAAATTATTTAAACACTCCTATGATTTTTCTATAGCAGCCCTTGGTATTGGTTTATTGTTAGCAGGAGTTTTCGAAAAACAAGGACTCGCAATGATTATCGGTGCCTATGTGACGGGCTTGTCTATTTCAAAGACAGATATTGCGGCGGTTATTCAAGAGCGTATACACGGTTTATATGAATTTTTTGTGCCGCTTTTTTTCTGTGTTATGGGCATGATGGTCAATGTGGGCGAAATGCTCAACATGCAAGTGCTCGTTATTGGCTTAATTTACACACTCGTTGCTGTCTTAGCAAAGGTGCTTGGTTGTGGGATTCCTGCCTTGAGCTTAGGTTTTAATATAAAGGGTGCTGTGCGAATCGGGGTGGGTATGGTACCACGAGGAGAAGTCGCTCTTATTATTGCAGGGATTGGTTTAAGTGCGGGTATATTAAATCAGCAAATGTTCGGCATTACTGTTTTGATGACACTTATAACGACGGTACTTGCAGCACCCTTGCTCAACGCTGCTCTCAATATAAAAGGACGTGGTACACGAAAAGAAGCAAAGGCTGATACTAATGTCTCACTCAAGTGGGATTTCAAAAATGATGAAATAGCGGACCTTGTAGTGGATTCATTGCTTAAAAATCTTAAAGACGAAGGTTTTTATGTACAAATGATGAATATTGACGATGGTATTTCACAAGCGCGAAAAAACGACATTGCCTTATCGATCATTGAAACAGAATCACTTGTTTCGATTGAAACGTCTGCAGAAGATGCTGCCTTTGTAAAAACATCTGTGTACGAAGTTTTGCTGAAACTGACTGAATCAATGGAAAATCTTACCTCTGGCTTTGATCCTCTTGCCTTAAAAAAAGAAATGGCGGGGGCTTCTGCTCGAATGGATCCAAGTTTAGCTAAAATGCTTGATAAAAATACTATTTCAATAAATCTTGAGGCGACTACGAAGGATGAAATTTTAAAAGAATTAGTTTTACTTGCGACAAATTCAGGACATGTAATAGATTGGCAACTTGCCTTAAAAGATGTAATTGCACGGGAAAAATCGATGAGTACGGGTATGCAAAAAGGTATTGCATTGCCACATGCAAAAACGGACGGTGTTATCGCACCTTGTATAGCTATAGGGATAAAAAAAGAGGGGATAGATTTTGACTCTTTGGACAAAGAAGCTTCACGACTTTTTGTGTTAATCTTGTCTCCCAAAAAAACCTCCTCGCCGCATATTCAAGTGCTTTCTACGATGGCTTCAGTACTTCATAAAAGTGAGAATTTAGAAACACTTATAAATGCAAAAAGCCCTCAAAAGGTAAAAGATTATTTTGTTAGTATGTCGAAAATAGCTAAATAGAGAGGTAAAAAAAAAGCTGCTTTGAAAGAGCAGCTTTTTTTGTCTTTTTTTCGAAATCCTCTGTCCCCCTAGCGATTAGATTTGTAAATTATCGAAATCCTCTGTCCCCAGAACGAGTTTATTGAGAAAAGATTAGAAATCCTCTGTCCCTCTAAGCGACGAGGTTGACTAATTGCCCCAAATCTCCACCTATTCCTTGTGCAAAGGGGTTGGCTTGGGCTAGTTCTAGGGCAGCTGTAATTTTATTTTGCAGGTCATCGATGAGAATATCTATTTGGTCTTCGTCAAGTTTCCCGGGAATTTCTATTTCATAGTCTTGGTTTTTTAGTTTAGAAAGTCGTTCAATGAGGGCGTTCAATATCTGGACCTTGGATACTGATATTGGATGTTGCGTTTTTTGTGCTGCAACTCCACTTATATGCTTATATTGGGTGTATAAAACCATATTTGGCTCTACATTTACGTATAATTTGCCCGCACCAACGCCGCTTGAAATGAGGTTTTGATAAGAATTTGCGTTTAAAGGTCGAACATCCATTAACATAAGGGCCTCCGATTTAAATATCGGAAGTCTATGAAAAAAGATTAATAATTTTGCTTAGTCCAGTCTTTTATGCGCTCTTCGAGGCTTAAAATTTTCTTTTCAGGTTCAGGGCTTTCTGAAGCTTCAAGTAAATAGGGTTTTATAATTGTTTCGCGAATAGCATCCCATCGGGGAGGATACATATTTGGGGCAATTAAGCTCTCTGGGGATGGAAGATTTTTTAGTAAGATGGGATAAAAAATAGGGAAGACCCGCTCTGTTACACTCTTTATAGAAGAAAAACCATCGGCTATGCCAAAAGTAGAGGTTTTGAGGTTCATTTTTACTTGGCGCTCGAGTATTTGTTTTTGTGTTGCTTCTTTGAAAAACCAATTGATAAAAATAGATGCTGCATCAGTGTTTTTTGAATGTCTGTACATACCGAGGTAGACAATATCATCTATGACGGGAATTTTTTGATTGCCTTGGAGCCAGCGAAAATCGAGGGCTTCTATCTTATCGACAGGCAAATCTAAAAAACGATTTGAATGGGTGTAGGCAAAAAGTGAACGTTTTTGGTGCACTTGTTGATAAAAAGGCGTGTAGAGATACTTAAAGGCAAAATCCTTTTCGCTATTTGTCGAGTCGTTTGCTGTTTCTGTCCAGTCTTTCATGTACTCTAATGTTTTTTTGAGCGCTTCATCATCCCAAGAAAAGGATCGTCCCTGCTCTTTAAAATCGACGTTTTGCAGTTTTGCTATTTCGTATAAAAAATCCTGGTTCCAGTTTAAGCCATAGCCCATCTTATTGTAGGTGCGTCCGTCTTTTTTTTCATTATATTCAGCAGCAATATCACGTATTTGGTCAGGTGAAAGAAGATAGTTTTCGCTTATGAGGTTTGCATTTTCTTTAGAAAAAAGTATTGTCGGTAGATTAAAGGAAACGGGGATGAGATACTGTGCATCGTTTATTTGTCCCGATTCTAAAAGTTGTGTGTAAAAAACAGAACGGTTCAGTTTTAGATCACTAAACATATAGTCGAGTGAGGATGTGAATTTTTTTGTTTGCGAATTTTTAAGCCACGATCCAATAAGCAAATCAGGAAATGGCTCGCCTTTTGCCAATGGAAAAAGACGAGCAAGGTTTTTTTTGTATACAATGCTCACCTTACAAACTTCTTGACTTGTGTTGAAAAGCTCTGCATATGAGGCAAACTCAGCTCTATCTGTCCAGATAACGACAGGATTTTTATAGACTCGTTTGCAACTTGTTACATACAGGCTGAGGGACAGAGGAATAAGGAGACATATAAAAAAAAAGCTGTATTTTGATAAAAATCTTGTCTTCTTCTTTTTACCTTCCATTCTGCTTGAGATTCTCAGCCTCCTCATAAATTGCGGTAAATACGTTTTCGATATCTCTTTTATCTACGCTTGAAAAGGCAACTCGAAGATGTCTTTCATCGATGGAAATCGTGCCGATTTCTCTTTTGTGGAGCAATGCTTGGCGTAATGCTTCTGCATCGATACCTTCGCAGCGAAAACTCATAAAATAGCCTGAATTAAAGGGAAGGGGGCGAAGAATTTCATGATCTTTTTTTGTTTCTAAAAAGGCTTTTACCCTTTTGTACCGTCCCTTAAGTATCTCTTTTAAAGCTTTTTTTTCGTCTTCCAAGCTTGGCTCTTGAAACATTTTGAGCATGATGGATTGTGAAGCGGTGTTGCTACAAGATACAGATGAACGAATTGCGCCCATAAGTTTTTTTTCAATTGCTGCAAAATGTGCATCGCTTAAGCCTTTCCCACCAAAGGTCAAAAAGCCTGTTCGAAAGCCCCAAACATAATCTTCTTTGGTAGGTCCATCGATTTTAACTGCAACGACGTTTTCATGAATATCAGAAAGGTAGGCAAATAAGGATTGTCTATCTATTTTTTCTTCGTAGGCTAAGCCAAAATAGGCATCGTCGCACCATATGAGCATTTTCGTTCCTTTTTCAGCAAAGTTTTTTATAAGTGCGCATATATCTTCTGCTTCTTTAACACTCGGAGAATAGCCTGAAGGATTTTGAGGGAAGTTTAAAATAATTTTTACGATTCCGGTTTTAGCTTCTTCTTCAAGTGCTTTTGTAAAGGTTTCTAGGTTAAAACCACCTGAAAAAGAGTCGCCCCAAAACATAGGAAATTGCTTGAGTTTTGCATTGCTTCTTGCTTCTACAATGAGTCCGTAGTTGTCCCAGCAGGGGTCACAGGCGAGTAGCACTTCATCTTCATCGAGAAATAAATCACAAAGCACTGAGATGCCTGCGGTGAGTCCAGGAACAACAACAGGAAGCGAAATCGTTTTATTTTTGAGAACGGGATTTTTTTCGATTATCTTTGTCTTCCATGCCTCTCGAAGTTCAGGTAAGCCAGCAGTTGGTGCGTAGGCAACTATCTCTGAAGAGTTGAGATAGGGAAAATGTTTTTGTATACAAGGTAAGATCGCAGGTTTTCCGTCATTTACGGTGATACCGACGGTTGCGTTTGCTTTTTTCCCCTGTTGTTTTGCTTCTGCACTTTGTGCAATGATACCTTTAGGAAAATACAACCGCTTTCCCAAAGCCGACAAAAAAGAATCTACAGGAGAGTCTTGTAAAATTTCATTTAATTCTTGTGCTAAAAAGTGTAACATGATAGTCTATATTACTATAAAATATATGTATAATGTCAATGGGCAAAAGAGTTTCTAAGGGGGAATAATGTCCGATATAAAGAAAAATCCTCTTTTTTTAGAGGTAAAAGATATACTCGATAATGCAAAAAAAGAGATGGCAAAGCGTATTGTCGGTCAAGAAGAGGTTGTCGAAGGAGTCCTTACAGCCTTAGTTGCCGGAGGACATGTGCTTTTGGAAGGTGTTCCAGGTCTTGCAAAAACCCTTATTATAAAAAGCTTTTCCGATATCAGCGGGCTTGATTTTAAGCGCATACAATTTACGCCAGACCTTCTTCCTGCTGATTTAGTGGGGACGCTCATGTACGATCAGCAAAATGGGCAGTTTTATCCGCGAAAGGGACCTGTTTTTACAAACCTCTTACTTGCCGATGAGATAAATCGTGCGCCAGCAAAGGTGCAATCGGCCTTGCTTGAAGCAATGGCAGAGGGGCAGGTAACAATAGGGGATACAACGCATATTTTGAGCGAGCCTTTTTTTGTTATGGCTACGCAAAACCCTATCGAGCAAGAAGGAACCTATAATCTACCAGAAGCTGAGCTCGATAGATTTTTACTGAAAATATTAGTCAATTATCCGAGCGCAGAAGAAGAAATGAAAATCGTAAAAAATGGAAAAGACCCGCTCAAAATTCCCGTGAACATTGTCTTTACGAGTGAAAACTTAGAAAAATGCAAAGCGGCGCTCTCTAAAGTGCATTGTGACGATAAAATCATCGAATATATTGTCTCTCTTGTTGCGGTAACTCGCCCTGAAACAGAGAAAAAATCTGCTCCCTTGCGAGTCAGCTCGGCAACCGCTTCTATAAAGAAAGGCGATGACATACTTCGCTATATTTCTTTTGGTGCCTCACCCCGTGCAAGCATCGCGCTCTGTCTTTGTGCGAAGGTACAAGCGCTTTTTGAAAGCCGCGATTTTGTTTTACCCGAAGATGTAAAAAAAGCCGCCCTCCATGTATTACGCCACCGCCTCGTTCTTTCCTACGAAGCCGCTGCCGATGGGATAAGTGCTGATGCCCTTATTTCAAAAATTTTAACCTATATGCCAACGCCGTGATTTTTTCGCGCATAAGCATTTTGGATTTTGATGAAGAGCCAATCAGGCTCTGTCCCCATTGGCATGGTATATTCCTATAAAGAAGAACATAATGAAGAAAAATAAAGATGAAATACAGTATACTTCCTTGCAAAAAAAAGCTATGCATCTACGCTTGCAGTCGCTTTCGCTTTCTCAGGGGCTTAAACAAGGCTCTTTTCAATCTTTATATAAATCTCAAGGAATAGAGTTTTCGGGAGTTCGTGAGTATCTTCCCGGAGACGACATTCGTTCTATTGATTGGAATGTAACAGCGAGAATGGGAAGGACTTTTGTAAAAACCTATGAAGAAGAGAGAGATTTGCATGTTTTTATTATTCTTGATGCTTCCCTTTCTATGGCAACGGGGACAAATGGTTTGAGTCGCTTGGAAAAGGCAAAAGAAATAGCATCCTTGTTGAGTTTCGCCTGCGAGCATATTTCGAGCCCCTTAGGGTCGGTTATTTTTGGGGCTTCGATTTTATTTTCATGTGGACAGAAATCGGGAAAAGAACATACGATGTACCTGCTTTCAAAGATAAGTAAGACGGGTCTTGATGATACGAGAGGCTCTGCTTTGACAAATGCCCTTCGCGGGGCCGCAAATCTTTTGAAACGCCGCTCTTTAGTCTTTGTTATCTCCGATTTTCGTGTCGGAGATTATGAAGGGGATCTTTCAAGGCTTGCCCTCAAACATGACCTTGTTGCAATACGCCTCAGCGATGAAAGCGATTTTCACTTCCCTTCTATGGGCTCTGTCCCCTTTGTTGACCCTGAGTCTTTAGAAAGACAAGATTTCCCGCTTTCGAGCGCATCATTTAAAAAAGCTTGGAGGGATTATGGAATGGCACATATTGAACTCTGGCGTCAAATGTGCAAAAAACGTGGCGTTAAAACAATTGAAATGTCCTTACAGGATGATAGTTTACTTGTTTTGGAGCGGTTTTTTTCTGTGGTGAGGAAAAAATGAAAAAAAAGAGCTTGTTTTTTTTGTTTTTACTGAGTTTTCAAATCCTCTGTCCCCCAAAAAACACAAAAACTTGGGCTGAAGCAGGTTTCAACGATAGCTCTCTTTCTTTTTATATTAGTCCAAAGGAAAGCTATGTTGGGGATGAGGTGCAATTGTACTACGAGTTTTTTCCGCCTGCCGATTTTGCTTCTTTTTTTCAAACAAATAAAATTTTCTTAGAGAAACCTCAATTTTCTCTTTTTGCCTCCTATGATTGTGAGCTACAAAGTATTGAGATAGTCCAGACGCATAAAAAAGGGCTAGAAAAATCGTATGCTCTGTCTATTTACTTTATTCCCTTTGTAACAGGGGTGATAGAAATACCTGAGTTTGATTTACGTGAGCTTTTAGCCCATGAAACGCAAAAGACGAAGGAAGATTTTGGTGCAAGCGCTATACCCATAAAAATACCGCAGTTCGAAATACAAAAAATTCTAAGTATATATCCTGATAGCAGTTTGCGTCCTATGCGTGGTATTATTTTATTGCCTGGAACGAGTGTTTTTGTCTATCTTTTGCTTGCGATTTTAATAGGAATCAGTATTTTTCTTTTTTATGTAGGCTATGCAGCTAAAAAAATACGCTTTTCTTTTTTTGGGCTTTGGAAGCGTCTTTTTTATTTTTTTTATGTGCTTGGAATAAAACGAAAAATAAAAAAACTACTGAAAAAAAATATTCGGCTAGGGGAGTTTTCTCAAATCCTGCATAGATATCTCTGTTTGTATTTAACAAAGCGCTTTGGTATCGATTTTTCTGCGGCGACAAATACAGAAATCTTAGAGTCTATACGAGTGAGTCAGGAAGGCTTACTGAGTGAAAAAGAAGAAAATATATTATTTGACATACAGACTCTGTTTATTCGGCTTGATTTTCTTCGATTCTCACTTGAAGGACCCGAAAACAAAGGGGAAGAAGAGAGGGAGAAAAAAGAGCGCGTTTCTCAGCTTTTAGGGCTTATTGCAGAAATGGAGAGTCAACATGTTTGAATTTGAAAATATTTTTGCTCTATTATTTTTATTTTGTCTTCCTCTCTATATTGTTTTGAAAAAAAAGGGTTTTCTTTTAAAGCCTTCTTTTTATCTTAGTTTTTCTGACTGGCGGGGTTCTTCTTTTTCCTGGAAAAACCCTTTGTATAAGATTTCGCATTTGCTTACAAAGGTTTCTTTTTATCTTGTCTTTATCCTCGTTGTTCTTGCGCTGGGAAATCCAAGTCTTACAAGGCAAGAGAAAGTCTATACTTCAAGTGGAACTAAAATTCTTTTTGTCTTAGATACGAGCCCTTCGATGGCTGCCCTTGATATGGCAGGGGTGAGTCGCCTCGAGCTCGCTAAGGAAATTATTGCAGTGGTTGTTTCCCAAATGAAGGGAACAGCCTTTGGTTTAGTGGCAATGGGAAGCGATGCTCTGTCCCTCGTCAGTCCTACTGAAGACCACCGTTTTTTTATGGACCAACTATATCAGATAGAGATAGGGGACCTTGGCGATGGTACAGCGATTGGCGTAGGGATCTCAGCTGCGATGTATCATCTTGGTTCCAGTTATACGAGCTCGCGATGTATTGTGCTTTTAACCGATGGGGAAAATAACGGTGGCTTTATTCATCCTTTGACGGCGACTTCTCTTGCCGCTGAGGAAAATATTGTGATACATACGATAGGGCTTGGTACAATCGGCACCGTTCCGATAGAATATACCGACGCTCAAACAGGAAAAAAATACTCAGGCTATCTAGAGTCGCGCTTTGACGATGTTTTGTTACGTGCTATTGCTTCTGAAAGCGGTGGTAGCTATTTTAGAGCTGATTCTGCGGCCTTGTTAAAAGATGCTCTCATGCAAATTGTAAAAGAGGAAGAAATATCACAAACCTATTATATAGAAGAAAAGAAAGAGTATTTTTATGAAAAATTTTTATATAGCGCATTTGCTTTTCTTGTTTTTGCTTGGATTATAAAGCGTTTCTATTTGAAGGAAATCTTATGATACAGTTTGAAAGACCTCTGTTACTTTTTTGCATTTTACTTCTTTTTCCCGCACTTTTATTTTTTTCTTTATACGCAAGAAAGTTTTTTCAAAACCTATTGTTTATAGAGCAAAAAAATCTTCCAGGCAAATCTCGTGTTAAAGTAAAAATTGTTTTGCGTAGTGTATTTTTTTCTCTTGCGTGGATATGTTTTGTATTTGCCTTGAGTGGTCCTTCTTGGGGAATGAAGGCAGAAGCTGTGCAAAAATCTGGAGTCGCACTGAGCTTTGTTTTTGATATTTCGCATAGTATGGAAGCCCTGGACTCAAGGATGGGTACTGGTAGCTTGGGAGAAGAGAAGTCAAGACTTTCCCATGCTTCTGACTGGGCAACAGCTTTATTGTCTAAGATAACTGATAAAAATCAAAACCCCAATGTTTCAGTGGTGATAACGAAGGGTGAATCCTTTGTTAGCCTACCTTTTTCACAAGATTATCATTCGTTTTACTCTTATGTTTCGATTTTAAATCCTTATCTCATGACCGCTCCAGGTTCTCACTTGGGAAGTGGTATTCGCTCTGCAACTCGCTCCTTTCCAACAAACCATGCTCGTTTTGCGAGTATTATATTGTTGACAGATGGCGATGACACAAGGGGCGATCTTGAAGAAAGCATTAGTGAAGCGCTTTCTTACGGAATAAATGTACTTATTGTAGGTTTTGGCTCTCTCGAAGGGACAGAGGTGCTTTCTGGTGGCAGTAGACAAAGACAGGGGGAAGGGACAGAGGTTTATACGAGTTTAAAAGAAGCGTCCTTGAATGAAATTGTATCTCGATTGAAGGCAAAGTATCCGCTTCATTCAAACTCTGTGCATTACTTTTCCGCTCGTGATGCAAGCTCTTTAGAAAAACTTGCATCGATTGTAAACCCAAAACGAGATTCTGGTGACAAAATGCTTACAAGTTATACCGTTAAACCAATACAACGACATCTCGAATGTCTTTTTTTCAGTTTAGTTTTTTTTATTTTTGCCTTAGTTTTTTCACAGTGGAATTTTAAAAAACAAGAAAAAGCGCTTTCTATTTTGAGTCTTTTTATTTTATTTCCCTTGTTTTTTACTTCTTGCTCTTTTCCCATGAAAGATGCAGCCTTGTTGCTGGAGGGAACTTTTTATACAAACCAAGATGCCTATGACAAGGCTACTTTTTCGTTTATAAAGGCCTTGGAAAGGGCGGATCAAGATGAAAATGATTTTTTGAAACAGTATGCCTTGTATAATCTTTCTTATACTTACATGAAACAAAATGAACATGAAAGTGCACAAAAGCGTTTGAAACAAATAGATGTAGATGCACCTGATCAGCTTTTATTTGCACGTGCCTATAATCAAGGTATTATTGCATATGAAAAGGGTGAGTTTTCAGAAGCTTTTTCGTATTTTAAAGCAGCTCTTTTGGTGCAACCAAAAAACCGTGATGCAAAAATCAATTTAGAACTTGCCTTACAACAAAGAGCTGAAGTAAAACCTCTTGGCGCATCTTCTTTGTCAGAACTTACAGAGTCAAATGAACCAAGCGAGGCACATAAGTCTGTTTTTACACTGATAAGAGAAAATGAAGAGAATCATTGGAAAAACCGTGTTGTGCCAAATGGAGATGAAGATGTTTTGGATTACTAAGAAAAGATTATCTATGTTATTTTGTTTTCTCTGGTTTTTTGCTTTGTATGCGCTTGATATTGACTTGTTTCGCTTAGTACAAAAAAATGCCTTTACAAATGAAACCCTTGTTTTTCGCACTATTATTGAAGGCGTTCCACCGACGCAAATAGATCTAACGGTACAGACTTTACCACAAAATGTCTCCTTTGTTGGCTCAAAAAAAGAAAAAATCATTTATAATGGGCTTGAATCCTCAAGCGTGGAACTTCATTTTGTAGTTTCAAAAAGTGGCGATTATAAGTTAAGCTCTGTCCCCATTCGAATTCGCTACGGCTACCAATACCTTGGTTTTGAAGCAATTTCGGTAACGGATAACCCAAAAACACTGCAACCGAGTTTGTTGTATTCGGTCTATGAAAAAGAAGGGGAGGGGGACAGAGGATCCGCGAGGGACAGAGGTTTAGAAAAAATTGCACGGGGACAAAGGGTGGAGGTTCTTGTAGAAGCGCAGTACTTTGCTTCTATTCAGTCTTTTTCTTGGCAAGCAAATGAGAAAACAATTGTTTTTAATGAAAAACTTTTGCAAGACCTTCCGTATAGGGAGATGGATTTTAGTACAAAGCCCATTGAACTTTTGCGTTTTGATTTTATTGCTCTGGAAGAGGGCGATCTGCTTTTGCCGCATCTCCTTGTACAGGGAAAAAGCTGGGCTGGCATAGATGTCCAAGTTTCGGAAAATGAGCAAAGCATTTATGTAAGTGAAGCGGCCCCAAAAGAAGAGGAGCGAGGGACAGAGGATTTTGCTTTGGGGACAGAGGATGAAGACTTGGGGGAGGGAGCTTTTTCTTTTGCTGCATCTGGGCATTTTGGCTTGACGGATAGTGAAAAAGAGGGCTTAATCACAGGTTTAGAAAAGACTTTGCAACAAAAAAAAGCATTGTTTCGCGCAGTATCCCTTTTTTTCTTGTTTTTAAGTATCTTTTTCTTTATCCTTTGGTTTATCTATAGAGTAGGAAAAAAGAAAAAAACATTTCTTTTACCCCTTGCCCTCAGTATTTTTATTTGTTATTTTTTAATAAGTGGTATTACAAGGCAAGACTGGGCTGTTTTTGAAGGAAATTATTTTTATGCAATCCCAGAAGAAAATACAAAGGTATTGCGAGTTGTTGAAAAACCAGTTGCGGTGCGTTTGCTTTTGGAAACAAATGATTGGGCGCATATAGCCTATCCGATTTTAAAGACAAAGAGCGAAGTGCAACATGCCTGGATAAAAAAAACTGAGATACGTAAATAATTGGTAATGTGAATATAGAGGTGAAAATGGAAGACTTATATGCAATACTTGGTGTGTCAAAAAAAGCAAGCGCTGATGAAATAAAAAAGCAATACCGAAAACTTGCACAAAAATATCATCCCGACTTAAATCCTGGAGACAGAGCTGCTGAGGAGCGATTTAAAAGTATTTCTGCTGCCTACTCAATCTTGGGGGATGAAGCAAAACGAAAAGACTACGACTTCCAACTTGAAAATCCTTTTCAAGCAAGGAATTATGCGAACCAAGCTACTTCTTCGCAAGATCCTTTTTGGGAATGGTTCAACCAAGAGGCATTTTCACAAAAAAATCGTGGCTATACACAGTATACTTGGTCAACGAATAACTCAAAGAGCGATAAAAACGAACAGGTACCACTGACAAGGGCAGAGGCAGCTTCTCTTTTTCTGCGAGGATTGTTTTCTGTACTTCTCGGATTATTGTTCTTTAGAATTTCTTTTATACTCATTCCTTTTGGACCCTTGCTTTGTATTTTAGGTATTGCAAAGGGTGTTTCAAGTGCAGCAAGGGGAATAAAGGATTTTTTTCTAAGCTTTAAAGTAAAGTAAGACCAACGGCATTTTGCAAAAAGGCTTTATAGCATTTGCCGAAAAGGCTTTAAAGCTATTTTTCTCTAAAGATAATTCTGCCTCTATTTAAGTCGTAAGGGGAAAGGGCAACCTTTACCTTATCGCCAGGCACAATTCTAATATAGTGTTTTCTGATTTTTCCCGATAAATGGGCGAGAATTACATGTTTATTCTGTAATTCAACTCTAAACATAGTGTTTGGAAGGGCTTCTTTTACAATGCCTTCTACTTCGATTGCTTCTTCTTTGGACACAAAACCTCCATAAATTGTATATAAGTATAACATAATTGTGAAAAAATGTACAATGCACAGAAATGACAAAAAATGAGTAAAAAACGATAAAAATGTTTGCCTTTTTTGCGATTCTTACTTATACTCATATGAGTATAAATCTTAGTTTAGTTTTCTTTGATACATACAATATCTTACAACACGAGGGTATAAAATGGAAAAAAACTTTATTGAAAAAATGAAAGAAACTTTGCTGGCGCAAAAGCAAGAGCTTATAAATAATCTCATAGCTAATAATTCAGATTTTCAAAACATTGTCGACGGTCTTACCGGCAAAGATGCTGTGGATGTAGCAACAGATGATGTTGATCGAAAAATGCTTGAAGCGCTTGGTGCAAAAGATGTAAATAAACTAAAACTCATCGATTCGGCTCTTTCTCGCATTGAGCAAAATAAATATGGTTTGTGTATTAAATGTGGGAAAAAAATACCACAAGAACGTCTTGAGGCTATACCTTCAGCACTCTTATGTGTTGAATGCAAAACAGAAGACGAAAGAAAAAATCGCTAAAGGCTCTGTCTTTCCCAACCTTTTTTCGTTAAATAAAAGAGCTCCCTAAGTCCACGGGTTTTAAGGAGCTCTTTTGTGTTTTCAAACTCTGAGTCAAGGAAGCGCGGACTATGAGAATCCGAATTGAGCATAAGCGGTACCCCAAGTGAAACAAGGTAATCAATAAAAACAGTAGAAGGATAGACTTCTTTGTGTAAACTACGTGCAAGTGCCGATGTATTTATTTCGACTATCTTGTTTTGTCTTTTTGCTTCCTTTGCTGTTGCTAAAAGTTCATTTTTATACCAACGAGCATTTTCATCATAAAAGGCTATTTCTTGATTTCGTTTTTTTATTAAATCGATATGACCGATTATATCAAAATCTCCTTGTTTCATCATCTCTCTTTGGAGATAAAAATAGGTTTGAATTGCTTTTTTTGTGTTTCCCTTAAACACTCTTTGAATGCCTGAAACGAGTTCTTCTGCAGTGTTGTCCACCGGAAAAAAGAAATCTGGAATACCTGCCTTGTTTTTAATTGCCCGAGCATCAGGGTTAAAAAGATAATGTACTGAACCAATGAGATAGTCTGGTGAAAAATCTTTGTACAAAGCATAACTTGGCTTAGAGAGCGGTGGTATAAATTCCGTTTCAAAGCCATGGAAAATTTCAATTTTGTCTTTGAAATCTTCTTTGAGACTTTGAATTTCATTTGTATAGTCTTGTATTGTTTTTGGGTTTAAGTGATATTTTGTTGAAAAGGGATACATTGCATGGCTTGAAAATCCAAGATGTGTAAAGTCTTTTTCAATTGCTGCTAAAATCATTTCTTTGGTAGAATAGCGCCCGTCGCACCAAGTGCTGTGGGTATGATAATTTGTCTTAATCTGTTTTAAAGCCATGAATCTATAACCTCTTGTGATTGTTTTTCAAATTGTAAAAATAAAGCAGAAAAGTTATTCAAACCACTGGTAATAACTTCTGTGTTTATATCGCTTTTTTTTTCACTTGTCTGTATTTTTTCTGAAAGCATTGTGTTTATATATCCTTCTAAATCTTCTGCCTGTAAAGCGAGAGCGTGGGCAGCAATAGCATTCGAGCTCCCTTTTAAGGCATGCGCAATAGATGCAAGCCTTTCAAAGTTTTTTTGAAAGAGGCTTTCACGTGCGTTGATAAGGGCGCTTCGTGTTTGCTGTATGTATTGGGTTATCAATTGCTTTCCGAGAAAAACATCACCAGCTACTGTGTCAAGCAAATCGGCACTGTCCCAGCTTGTTTGTAAAATCTTTTTTGTTTTACTAATCTGTCTTGGATATTTTTCTGTTGGAATAAAACAAGAACTCCATTTTTCTAAAAGCTTTGCAACATCGTTTTGTTTAAATGGCTTTAACAAATAGTCATTCATGCCTACTTGTTTATACGTGGTAAAATCTTCTTCATTTGTATTTGCTGTGCAAGCGACAATGATACCCTTGTATTTTTTTTTACGTAAAAAACGTGTAGCTTCAACACCGCTCATAAGCGGCATTTGTATATCCATAAAAATAAAGGAGATACCACGGTTTTTATTTAAACAAAGTATCGCTTCTTTTCCATTGCTTGCGGTAAATACTTCTATTTGAAGTTTTTCTAGGAAGGTTTTGAGGAGTTTTTGATTTATAGGGTGATCTTCGGCAATGAGTACTTGCTTGAAAAGTATTTTTTCACCTGTTGCTTTGGGTTTTTCTATTTCTATTGGTTCAAGGTCTAAGGAACTGTCGCTACTTATTGATTTGAGGGTTTCTATAAGCATCTTTTTTTTCAAAGGTTTATAGAGGTAGCCGTTAAACCAATCGAGCATTTTCATTTTCGCTTCCCCACCCATCTGTCCTTCAGGAACCATTAAAAAAAGCATGGTAGTATTTATATTTTCATCGGAATTGATTTCTGCAGATAAGCGCCACCCGTCCATCACCGGCATGATCATATCGATGAAGGCAATCTTGTAGGGCTTTTTTTTCTCAGCTGCCTCCTTGAGCATATCGAGAGCTGTTTGTCCTGAGGTTGCAACATGAATTTTTTCAAAGCCCAAAAACTGAAGTTTTTTTGTAAAAGATTCAAGACTAAGTACATTGTCATCGACAAGGAGAATGCGCGTCTGTGGGTCAAGTGGTATTGCTGGTTTTATTGGTTTTGTTGCATTTTGAAAGATGCAGGGAAGGCTAAACCAAAAGAGAGAGCCTCCCGAGGGATTGTCTTTCATTCCGATTTTTCCGCCAAGCAGTTTTGTTAAACCTTTTGAAATAGAAAGTCCTAAACCAGTCCCGCCAAATTTTCTTGTCGTAGAGTTGTCAACTTGATAAAAATCCTCAAAAAGATTTTCTTGTTTTTCTTTTGGAATTCCTATCCCAGAGTCGCTTACTTCAAAAATAATATTTGTTTTGCTTGTGTCAAGGAATACAGAAAGATGCACATAACCTTCTTTTGTAAACTTTACTGCATTTTTAAGCAGGTTTAATAAAATTTGCTGTGTACGGTGTGGATCTCCTTTTATGCTTGGAGGCAAGCGATAATCGATATCTGTTATAATTTCAATTTTCTTGTTATGCGCTTCAATACAAACTAAGTCGACAACTTGTTCGCATAAATCGCTGAGAGAAAAGAAAATATGTTCTGTTTTTACTTGTCCTGAAATAAGTTTTGACAAATCAAGGACATCATTTACAAGGTTCAACAAGACATCCGAGCTAAATCGTAATTGCCGTAAATATTCAGCTTGTTCTTTATCGAGTTCTGTTTGTTGCAATAGTTCAGTTGTGCCAATAATAGATTGGATAGGCGTGCGTAGTTCATGTACGGTTGTGGTAAAAAAACGTGAGGATAGGGGATTGAATGCTTGACGGAGAGACATTTTATATCCTTGAGTGCAAGACTTCTATAGCTTTTTGTAAAAGCGCTTCCGGTTTTAGAGGTTTTACTAAATATGATTTTGCCCCGAGACTGAGCGCTTGTACAACAGATTCTTTACTCGTTGCATTTGAATAAATAATAATAGGTGTTTTATATTGTTTAGAGTGAAGCGTCTTTAATATATCAAAGCCCGAAAGACCTGGCATATAAATATCGAGGATGATGAGGTCAAAAATATGTTTGTTTGTTGCCATTAAGAATTCAGAACCTGAGTCAAAAAGCGAAATTTCTGCATTGATTTGTTTAAAGGTATTTTGCAAGATTGTTCGTGTTACTTGATCATCATCTACAATGGCAATATGCGGATTATCATTTATTTTTTTATCGCTTGAATCGAGGACGCCAGAATCGGAGTAAAACTTCATTTCAACAGTGGCAGGTGAAATATCTTCAGTTGGGGTTAAGACTTTTTCTGTTATGAGGTCAGCAATATTGCTTGATTCAGTGTTATCTATGAGGGCAGGTAAGATGTTTGAAAGATTTGTTACTACTTCTATGCCATCGTATTGACTATGTCCTCTGACGAGCTCTTTCGTGAAAGAGTCAAGGGAAAGAATTTTTATATTTTTCTTTTGAATACGTGTATCTGCTATGACATTGTCCAGTAAAAACTCAAGATTTGCCCCGTCTACAAAGCTTAAAGAAAGGTCTGTCATCATGAGAATAATTTTTGGTGTAGTAATATCGTTTTGTTCAATAATTTCAGAAATACGGTATTTTAGAAGCGATATTTTTTCACGATTTAGACCCTGGGCTATTTCTATAAAAATAATATCATTGTTTAAGTGGATTTCAAGAATACAAGGAGTTGTGTCGATTGAAAAGCCTGTTTTAAGCACCTTTCCTATGGATTCAAAAAAAACATCAAACTTGATAGGTTTGTTAAAATATTTTACTACATTAAACTGAGAAAGCAAGGAGATTTGATCTTGCGCTATAATTGGACCAGTCATAAAAACAGGAATACGTGATGCATTTGGGTCTTCATTTTTTTTAGTTAAAAAATCAATGATTTCGCGTATGGATACAGATAAGTCTATGATGAGTAAATCGGGTAGGCTTGAAACGAGCTTTGTAAATGCATCTCGTTTTATATGGGCGATTTCCACATTTACTTTTTCGTGAGAAAGTTTTTCTTTTAGAAATTCCCTAAACAAAGGTGGTGCGTCTATTATGAGTACCCGTTTCATGCTATAATGGTACTCGAAATAGAGTCTTTTTACAAGTTCTTTATAGTATAATTTTACAGGGGGAATAATGAATAAAAAAGATGTACATATTGTTATCCTTCTTGCTGATGGATTTGAAGAAATTGAAACAGTTGTACCCTACGATTTACTCGTTCGTGCAGGTTTTACGGTAAAAACAATAGCATTTAGTGAAGATAGCCTTGTTAGTGGCTCACGTGGCTTAAAAATACAGGCAGATAAGCATAAAACAGAGCTCGATATTGATGCTGCTATAAAAGAGGGAAAGCTGCCTCATGCGGTAGTAGTACCTGGCGGTTTAATGGGGACAGAGAATCTTGCAAAAGAAGCCGCAGTTTCTAAACTTTTAGATGCGATGCACAAGGAAAATAGGCTCATTGCGGCAATTTGTGCTGCTCCAGTTGTGGTTTTATCTCCCCTGGGTATTCTTAAAAATAAGCGTTATACAGCCTATCCTGGAATGGAAAAGAAGATTGCGCAGTATGCAGGAATAGATTTTCAAAAAAAGACTGAAAATGCCTTGTATATTGCGGATGAAGCTCTGGTACAAGATGGCAATCTTTTAACTTCAAATGGACCAGGTTCAGCAAGTGTCTTTGCCTTTGGCATCATAGAACATTTTGCCGGTAAAGAACTTGCTGAATCAATCGCGAAAGAAAGTATTTTTTAGCGTTTTGGCTCAACAATGATTGAGGCAAGCGCAGGATTGCTCTCTAAATCTTTTTCCAAGGCTAATTTGCGTGCTGGGTTTAGGTACCCTGGTTTTTGGAAGGAGTATGTAAAGTTTGTATGGACGTCGTAGCTGCCTGCCATAAGGGCATAGGCGTCCTCGGTCATAACAAGCTCCTCATCAGTTGGAATCACAAAGATTTTTACCTTCGAGTCATCACTTGAAATACAGGTTTCTGCATTTTTTGTGCGTGCAGTCCAGTTTTTATCGTGGTCTATTTTAATGCCAAGATGTTCAAGCCCTGCACAAGCTTTTTCGCGAACAGCTGGTGCAAACTCGCCAACACCCGCGGTAAAGATAATCGCATCGATTTGTCCAATGGCCGCAATATAGGCGCCAAAGTATTTTTTCAATCGATAGCATTCCATATCTTGTGCCAGAAGTGCGCGTGTATCACCTTCTTCAAGAGCCTTTTGCACATCTCGTCGGTCAGTGTATTTTCCAGTAATACCGAGTAAGCCAGATTTTTTATTCATTGCATTATCTATATCGGTTACAGACATGCCGGTTTTTCTCATAATGTAAAAGGCGAGTGCCGGGTCGCAATCTCCCGTTCTCGTGCCCATCACAAGCCCTTCAAGAGGCGTTAAACCCATGCTTGTGTCGTAGCAAACCCCATTTTTAACCGCACAAATAGAAGCACCATTCCCAATATGCGCGATAATAATATTTGTATCCTTTGGTTCTTTGTTAAGAAGTACACTTGCTCGCTTTGCGGTATATAAAAAACTTGTTCCGTGAAAACCGTAACGACGAACCGCGTATTGCTCATACCACTCGTAGGGAGTTGCATACATAAATTGTGCATCGTCCATGGTTTGATGCCAGGCGGTATCCATCACTGCACAATGCGGCACATTTGGAAGCACCTTTTGCGCAGCCTCTATGCCCATAATATTTGCCGGCATATGAAGGGGACCAAGGTCTTTAATCGAACGGAAGGTTTCAAGTACCTCATCGTTTACGATAACCGACTTTGTAAACTTATCTCCCCCATGTAAGACACGATGCCCCACCGCCTTAATAATAGCCATATCCCCGATAACGCCAAATTCTTTGTCAGTTAAGGTTTCGATAATAAGCTCGATCGCTTCTTTATGGGTTGGGCAGGGACGCTCTTTGTTAAGCTTTTCCTTTCCTGGAACCTCATGCGTGATATTTGAGCCCTCTTGGGTAACACGCTCGACAATACCATTTGCCAAAACCTCTTTTTTCATCCAGTCATAGACTTGATACTTCGCCGATGACGAACCGCAATTTAACGTTAAAATAACCATGATACATCCTTATTATAATAAAAAATTGATACAATGAGTTTAGCATATTTTTCTGCCACTGTCATGCGGTGAAAAAACTCAGCCTTAGCCTGTTGTTTTTTTGACAGGATTTACATGAAAAATGTATCTTATCTCTTTATAAAAACTATTTGTGCGGATATAGTTTTTATGCTACTATGAGAGTATATCAAATTTGTTAGGGAGGTTCTTATGCAATGGTTTGAAAAAGAAGAATTTTGGCTTCACTTTGGCCCTATTATGTTTGACTCTACAAAGTGGGCTGAAGCACCTGCTGTGGCAGCGAGCATAAAAAGTATTGCGGGGCTTCCAAAAAAAGCAAAGGTCCTTGACGCAGGCTGTGGTCCCGGTCGAGTGAGCATAGAGCTTGCCGCCCTTGGCTTTGATGTAACCGGCGTAGACCTCATACAGCCCTATTTGGATGCAGCAGCTGAAAGCGCAGAAGATGAAGGCGTATCTCTTAATTTAATTCGATCCGATTTACGCAGCTTTGCAAATGAAGAAAACGCCGAAAGCTTTGATTGTGCGGTGAACCTTTATACCTCCTTTGGCTACTGCAATACAATAGAAGAAGATATATCTATACTGAAAAATATTCATGCGACTCTAAAAAAAGACGGCTGGTTTATTATGGAAGGTCTTTCTCGCGAACAGGCAGTCCAGTATTTTACCGAGGGAGAATGGTTCGAAAGGGCAGGAAAAACTGTTTTAACAGAGTTTAGCGTCGAAGGCGCATGGGAAGGCTTACGCTCCCGTTGGATATTGATCGATGATAAGGGCGGCAGAATGGAACATAGCTTTGTGCAAAGACTCTATTCTGCGATAGAGTTGAAGCGAATCTTAGTGGGCATTGGCTTTTCCTCCTGCGAAATTTATGGCGACTTTGCCTTTGCTCCCTACAACGAAAAAGCAAAAACCATGGTCCTCGTCTGCCGAAAATAGAGAGCATTGGTTTGGTACTCGAACAGCTTTCACAATAGCTATAAAAAAAAGCTAGGATTTTTGCCCTAGCTTTTTTTATCGGGTTTTACCGAAACCTTATCTGGTAAAGGTTTTTAGTACATGCCGCCCATACCGCCCATGTCTCCGCCGCCCATTGGCATTGGTGGAGTTGGTTCTGGAATGTCAGTGATTGCACATTCGGTGGTGAGAAGGAGGCTTGCAATTGAAGTTGCGTTTTGCAATGCGCTTCGGGTTACCTTTGCAGGGTCGATAATTCCTGCTTCAATCATATCTACCCATTCGAGTTTTGCAGCGTCAAAGCCAACACCTTTTTTCGCGTTCTTTGCCTTATCGGCAACGACGGAACCATCAACACCGGCATTTTCGGCAATTTGTCGCATGGGTTCTTCGAGTGCACGTTTTACAATCTTAAAGCCCACTTTTTCGTCATCGCTTAGTTTGAGTTCTGTTTTATCGAGGGCGAGGGCTGCTTGAATAAGGGCAAGACCACCACCTGCAACAATGCCTTCTTCGAGGGCTGCGCGAGTTGCGGCGAGGGTGTCTTCTACTCGGTGTTTCTTTTCTTTCATTTCAACTTCAGTTGCAGCACCGATATTGATAACGGCAACACCGCCAGAGAGTTTTGCAAGTCGCTCTTTGAGTTTTTCGCTGTCGTAATCTGAGCTTGACTCTTCGATTTGTGCCTTTATTTCGCTGACTCTGTCTTTTATGTCTTTTGAGTTTCCTGCACCGTCAACGATGGTTGTATTTTCTTTGTCAATTTTTACGCTCTTTGCTTGGCCGAGTTGTTCAAGTTCAGCGGTTTCAAGTTTAAGCCCAAGTTCTTCGGTAATTACTTGCCCACCGGTTAATATTGCAATGTCTTCGAGCATTGCTTTTCGTCTGTCGCCAAAGCCAGGCGCCTTTACCGCACAGGTTTTGAGTGTGCCACGAAGTGCGTTTACGATGAGGGTTGCCAAAGCTTCACCTTCAAGGTCTTCAGCAATAATAACTAAGGGTTTACCTGATTGTGCTACTTTTTCAAGCAAGGGAAGGAGGTCCTTCATGCTTGCTATTTTTTTATCGGTTATAAGAATATAGGGATCGTCAAAAACGGTTTCCATTCGTTCGCGGTCGGTAACAAAATAAGATGAGATATAGCCACGATCAAACTGCATTCCTTCTACATAGTCGGTTGTTGTTTCCATTGTTTTGGATTCTTCAACGGTAATAACACCGTCTTTGCCTACTTTTTGGATTGCGCTTGCAAGAATTTCACCTATTTCTGAGTCATTGTTTGCAGAAACAGTTGCAACGTGTTGTACTTCCTCTGTTCCCTTCACTTCTTTTGCATTTTTTTGTATTTCTTCAACAGCGAGATTTACAGCCTTATCCATACCGCGTTTAATTTCGATAGGGGTAATACCTGCTGCAACGGCTTTTAAGCCTTCTTTTACCATTGAATAGGCGAGAACGGTTGCGGTGGTTGTACCATCTCCTGCAACATCGTTTGTTTTTGAAGCAACTTCTTTTAGAAGCTGTGCGCCCATGTTTTCAAATGCATCTTCCAATTCTACTTCTTTTGCAACGGAAACGCCGTCTTTGGTAATGGTTGGTGCACCGAATTTTTTATCGAGCATAACGAGTCGCCCACGTGGTCCGAGGGTAACTTTCACCGCCTTTGAAATTTGCTCAACACCAGAGAGCATTTTTTTTCGTGCATCATCGCTAAAAAGCAATTCTTTTGCCATAGTTTCTAACTCCTTATTTTTTTGGACAAGTCTTTTAAAATATGATAGACTTGTTTCCATAAGATAGACATTTATTGGCTTGGGAGGGTCCCAATGAAGCCATATAGTAAAAAGATACACATATTTTTTAAAAAGGGCAAGTGAAAAAAGGAATTCTAAAATGCAAAATATTGAAATTTATACCGATGGTGCCTGTTCTGGAAATCCCGGAAAGGGTGGCTGGGGGGCAGTTATCCTCATCGATGGCAAAGAAGAGAGACTTTCTGGGGCAGAGCTTTTAACAACAAATAATCGCATGGAATTGTCCGCGGCGCTCTTTGCCTTGGAAAAGCTTCAAAAAAAAGGCATTGTAAAGGGGACGACAATGCAGCTTACGAGTGATAGTCAGTACTTAAAAAACGGCATCACGACTTGGATTCAGTCTTGGAAAAAAAATGGCTGGAAAACAGCAAATAAACAGCCCGTCAAAAACAAGGATTTGTGGGAAGCCCTCGATGCTTTAAATGCCTTTTTTAGCATCGAATGGAAGTGGGTAAAGGGGCATGCGGGGCATCATTATAACGAAATTTGCGATGAACTTGCTAGAAAGGCAATGGACGGCTAGAACGAGATTGTTTGCGTGGCAAGCTACTCACAGAGATTGCGTTTTTTTATCACTACTTGCATAGCTTTTTGTGAATTGCTATTATATAAAAATGAACAGAATGAAAAGAACAGATACTTGCGGTTCCCTACGAGGGACAGATGCAGGAAAAAAAGTAATATTAAATGGTTGGGTTTTTCGAAAGCGTGACCACGGCGGCATAACCTTTATCAATTTACGAGATCGCTACGGCATAACGCAAGCCTTTGTTGAGCCCGATTCTCCACAGGAGCTTTTAGACATTGCACAAAGTCTTCGCATGGAGTCTTGTATCGCGCTTGAAGGAGAGGTTCGCCTACGACCCGATTCGATGATAAACCCCGACATGCCAACTGGTGAAATTGAAATCGTTGTTACATCCATCGAGGTTTTATCGCATTGTGATATTCTTCCTTTTATGATCGATGAGCTGCAAAAAGACGGCACCCCTGTTATTCCAAACGAAGACCTTCGCCTCAAGTATCGCTACCTTGATTTACGTACCGCACAAATGCAAAAACATATTGCGCTTCGCCATAGGGTAGCCCTTGCAACAAGAAATCATCTTGCAAGTCAAGGTTTTTTTGAAATTGAAACACCGACTTTTATAAAATCCACCCCTGAGGGCGCGCGCGACTACCTTGTTCCTTCTCGGCTCTATCCCGGACAATTTTACGCACTTCCGCAATCCCCACAGTTGTACAAGCAAATTCTCATGGTCAGCGGCTTTGACAAATATTTTCAAATAGCCCGCTGTTATCGGGATGAGGATTCTCGAGGCGACAGGCAACCAGAATTTACGCAAATCGATATAGAAATGTCTTTTGTAGACCGCGACGATGTGCTTGCTATGACTGAGGGCTTGATGGTTTCTATTTTTAAAGAAGCAATGAATATTGACATACCGAAACAATTTCAACGGATAGCCTACGACGATGCAATAGAATGTTATGGAACCGATAAACCTGATTTACGCTTCGACATGAAGCTAGAAGATGGCGCCTTTATGGCAGAAATAGGTAGTTTTCAAGCTTTCAAAGACGCACTCGATGTAGGTGGTGCTGTTAAAGCCCTCGTCGTGCCAGGAGTTGCAGAAAAATACTCGAGAAAGCTCATCGACGAGCTAGAAAAAACAGCAAAAATCTACAAGGCGCGGGGTCTCGGTTGGATGAAGCGAGGGGAAAATGGTTTTGAAGGCGGCATTTCAAAGTTCTTTGAAGGTGCGCATTCTACAATCGATGAAAAACTCGGTACAAAGGAAGGCGATCTTCTCCTCTTTGTCGCCGATGCAAAGCGAAAGATAGCATGCACCGCTTTAGGAGCGGTTCGAACAAAGCTTGGGAAAGACTTAAACCTCTGCGACCCAAATGCCTTTGCCTTTGCCTGGATTGTCGACTTCCCTATGTTTGAATGGAACGAGGAAGAAAATAAATGGGATACCGCCCACCACATGTTTACTATGCCACAAGCCCAATATCACGAAACCTTGGAATCTGACCCTGGCTCTGTAAAAGGCGACTTATACGACCTTGTTTTAAACGGCTATGAACTCGCATCAGGCTCTATAAGAATACACGACCCAGCTCTACAAAACAAGATTTTTTCCATTGTCGGTTTTGATCCCGTTGAGGCAGAAAAGAAGTTCGGCTTTTTAACCGAAGCCTTTAAGTATGGTCCCCCACCTCACGGCGGTATTGCACCAGGTTTAGACAGGCTTGTAATGCTCATGTGTGGGCAAACCTCTATAAAAGAAGTTATAGCCTTTCCAAAAAACTCTTTTGCACAAAACCCCATGGACGGTTCTCCCGGCTTTGTTGACGAAGCGCAACTCAAAGAGCTTCACTTAAACATTGTCGATAAAAACGAAGCAAACTAAGCTTCCTTTAGGCGAAGGAGATTATTTTGAAAGTCATTCAGGAAAAACTGTCGGGCAAAAGATTCATGTATAAAAACATTGGCTTATTTTTAGCTCTGAGCTTTTTTCTTTTTAGCTCATGCAAAGAAGCGACAAGCCCATATAAAACCCAAACAGCCTTGGGCACCCTCTGTACAATTCAGCTCTTTGACCATGGAAGAGAATCTTTGTACAAAGAAATATTTGCACGTCTTGATGAGATAGAAAACCATTTTAGTCCAACAATTGCTTCTTCAGAAATAGCTCATATAAATGTTGCTTCAGGAGATTTTTCCCTAGTTGTAAGCGAAGATGTTTTTTACCTTCTTGAAGAGAGCCTTTCTTTTGCAAAAGTTTCTGAAGGTTTTTTTGATCCGACCATTGGTTCCTTGGTAAAGCTATGGAATATTAGCGATTTTAACCCTGAAAAAGAGAGCCTTCCTACGAATGAGGAAATACAAAAAGCTCTGTCCCTCGTTAACTATGAAAACCTAGACCTTTCACCTGAAACTTCTTCTGTCTACTTGAGAGAAAAAGGTATGAGCCTTGATTTAGGGGGCATTGCAAAAGGCTGGGCTGCCGATGAAGTTGTAAGAATTTTAAAAAAACACAAGGTTCCCAATGCGATTGTGAATCTCGGTGGTAATATTTATGCCTATGGAAAAAAAGAAAATACAAAGGCTTGGTCTGTTGGTATAAAAAATCCCTTTGACTCACAAGGCGACCCCATTATCAAGCTTGAAGTAGAAAACACAAGCGTCGTAACATCGGGCTTGTACGAGCGCTTTTTTGAAGTAGATGGCATTCGCTACCACCATATCCTCGATGTGCACACTGGCTACCCAATCGATAATGAACTTGTTTCAGTTACCATTATCGATGACTCCTCGATGACAGCCGATGCGTATTCGACAACGCTTTTTGCCTTTGGCTTAGAAAAATCCCTTAGCTTTGCGAACAAAGAGGGAATCGATGCGATATTGATTACAAAGGATAAAAAAGTATTTGCCTCGGATTCTATTAAAGATGCGGTGCAAATACTTGATGCGGATTTTGTCTTGTATAAATAAGTCTTTATTTAGACGATAACAACGGAGTTGTCGGTAAAAGAAAAGGGTGCTGGAACATACTTGTCGGCACTCCAATCATTTTCCCATCGTTTTCCGTCGATTAGATAGCGAAATTGATATTCTCTTCCCGCTTTCAGTTTTATTTTAATAGAAAAGCTGCCGTCTTTTTGCTTTTTCATAGGGCTATCGATACTGCTCCAACTATTAAAGTCTCCTGCGATCCATACTTTTTCAGCACCTTTTGCTGCATCTGCAGATAATTCAAAGGTTACCGTACACTCGGTCTTTGTTTTATCGTATTCTTTGTATAAGGCCATATTTCCTCCATGAAAAAATCAAAAGTATTGTTCAATGTCTAAAGTATCGAGCGGATATATGCAACTACTTGTCATTGATACGCTAACAGTATACTATATTAAAACTATTTTGTGTAGTTAAATTATATCTTTTGCAAAAGGAATAGTGAATGGGAAAAAGACCATATTTGTTTACTTCAGAATCTGTTGGAGAGGGGCATCCAGATAAACTCTGTGATCAAATTTCGGATGCAATTTTAGATGCTTGTTTAGCTGATGATCCAGAAAGCCATGTTGCTTGTGAAACCTTTGCGTCTACGGCATTGATATTGGTTGGTGGTGAAATTACCACAGAAACTTTCGTAGATGTACAACAAGTTGCTCGTGATATTTCACGAGAGATTGGCTATACTGACTCCGATTATGGTTTAGATTGTGATTCAATGGCTGTTTTAAATATGATTCATGCACAATCGCCCGATATAAATCAAGGTGTTGTTGGGGCCGGCTTAAAGGAATTTGAAGGGCAACAGGGCGCAGGAGACCAGGGCATGATGTTCGGCTTTGCTTGTAAGGAAACTCCAGAGCTCATGCCGGCGCCTCTTATGTATGCGCATAGTATTTTAAGAAAGGCTTCTGAGCTTCGAAAAACAAAGACAATTCCCTGGCTTCGCCCTGACTCAAAAAGCCAAGTAACAATTGCCTATGAAGGTTTTACACCGGTGAGAATTGACTCTGTGGTTGTTTCACATCAACATGACCCAGATGTACCCTATGAAACCATAAAAGAAACAATAATCGAAAGCATTATTAAACCGACGCTTGAGTCAAGCGCCTTACTCGATAAGGAAACAAAGTTTTATATAAATCCTACGGGGCGTTTTGTCATCGGAGGACCTTTTGGAGACACCGGTCTAACCGGGCGAAAACTCATTGTCGACAGCTATGGTGGAATGGGTCGCCATGGAGGCGGCGCATTTTCTGGTAAGGACCCGTCAAAGGTTGACCGTTCTGGTGCTTATATGGCACGCTATATCGCCAAGCATGTTGTTGCTGCAGATCTTGCTGAGCGTTGTGAAGTACAACTCGCATACGCTATTGGGGTGCCATATCCTGTATCCATCTTTGTCGAAACTTTTGGCACAGGAAAGGTTGAGGATCTTGCTATTTCAAAAGCTATAGAAGAAGTCTTTGACTGTAGTCCTGCAGGTATAATAAAAAAGCTCGACTTAAAAAAGCCCATATATAAAAAAACAGCTTCCTATGGGCATTTTGGGCGAGATGAGTTTTCCTGGGAAAAACTTGACTTAGTTGATGCTTTGAAAAAAGCTATAAAATAGCGAGCCAGTCGATTCTGGCTTTGTTCTAGCTGTGAAGGGTTTGCTTTGAAAGAAAAGAAAGAATCAAAAAAACTCCTTGAAAAAGACGCTTGTTCTATTGTCTTACAGGATGAGAGAACTATCTTTGAGATTTTTTCGCTCTTTCAAAAAGCAAATCCTGAACCGAAGACCGAACTTCTTGCGCCAAATGCTTTTACTCTTCTTGTTTCTGTTGTTTTATCTGCCCAGGCTACTGATCGGAGCGTAAATAAGGCGACGGAAGCCTTGTACAAAAAAGTGCAAACACCAGAAGCGATGCTTGCCTTAGGTGAAGAGGGCTTAAAAGAGCATATTAAAACAATAGGCTTGTATCGAGTAAAGGCCGGCTATGTGATTCGCCTGTCGAAAATTTTGGTAGAAGATTTCCAGTCGAAGATTCCCTTAAATCGAGAAGATTTAGAAAGCCTTCCGGGAGTAGGAAGAAAAACAGCATCAGTTATATTGAATGTTTTGGCAGGAGAAGCGACCATGCCTGTTGATACGCATTTGCTTCGTATCTCGCCGCGAATTGGCCTTTCCGATGGTAAGACTCCCTTGCAAGTTGAAAAGGACTTGCTCGAAAGAATCCCAAAAGAATTTTTACAGCACGCACATCATTGGCTTATCCTGCATGGACGCTATGTTTGTATTGCCCGAAATCCAAAATGTGAAAGCTGTCTCATATCGCATCTTTGTAAAAAAAATTGCCTGTAGAAATCTACTATATTTTAATAAAAGCGTAAAAAAAAGCTCCTTCCCTTGAAAACAAAGGAAGGAGCTAAGTTCCATAGGAGACAGGATAAGGAGGAATCCTATTTTAGTTAGCGCCCATGCTAACAATAACGTGGTGCTCTGCATTATCACCTGGGCCTGGTAAAACAACATAGTCTTTTTCACTTTGTATTTCTTTTCCATCGAGAGTAACACGAACAATACCCGTTTCAACTCCCTCTGGATTTTCAAAGTCAATACTATATACCGCATTTTGATATTTTCTTTTTATAGAAAATGCCTTCCATTCTGAAGAGACGCAGGGTTTTATTCGCAAGCCTTCAAGAACTGGTTTTACGCCAAAAATAGATTCGATAATTGTTTTGTGCATAGTTGGCGCAGTTCCCGTAAGCCAGGTATGACCGCCACGCCCTTCTTCTTGTGCACCTTTTCCACGAACGTACTCAGGATAGACGTAGGGCTCACAGGAGTAAGAGTCTTGGTCTTCCGAAAGATTCATCGGTAAGGTTTTTTCATACATAGCGAGCGCCTTGTTGCCTTGCCCTGTTTTACAGTAGGCTTCTACAAGCCATGCGTTTAAATGCATAAAAATACTACCGTTTTCTTTTAATCCTGGTGGTTCTTTTTCTATATTCCAGGTCCTTTGAGGTAATTCATCGCGATAAGCGAGCCCGTTAAAATACGGATAGCAAAGCATTGCACCCCAAGGTGAGTCAAGTTCTTTTTCTACATGAGCGAGTAGTTCTTTTCCTTTTTCTATGTCCACTGTTTCATTTGTAATAGCAAATATTTGTGGTTCTAAAAAGATTTTTGCTTCAAGGTTTTCGCTTGAGCCAAGGTCTTCGCTTGCATCTTTTACAGAAAGCGCACGTTTGAAGTAGCCTTTTTTGTCAACAGCATACTTGAGAAGTGCTTCCCGTGTTTCGTTTTCTGCCTTTGCATAGTCTGAGAGTTTTTTCTCAATTTCAGCATTTTGTGGTAGCTTGTTTTTCATAAGCTTTTGGAATTCATGCAAGGCACCAACGAGCTGTTGCGCAACCATTATAGATTCCATATTTTTGGAAGGCTCATCGTTTACGCGTTTTTCGTTTAAGTCATCATTCCAATCGCAATCTTTAAGATAGGGAAGATTTCTCTCGCTTCTATCTGTAATAACTCGGTCTAAGCTTACAAAACAATGCTCGAGGATTGTGCCCTTTGCTTCGGTATTGTCTTCACGTTTTTCTGCGTAGTAACTTACTTCATTGAGGAAGTCGTAATCTCCCGTTTCATAGCAGTATTGAATAACTGCCTGCACAAACCACAGTGGGTCATCGCTTGCTTCAATGGATTTATTTCCAGGTTGGCTTATAAAAAAATTGTGGTAGCTTATGCCTGTCGTAAAAATTTGTGTAGATATATGCAATAAAAGTTCTCTCATAAGTTCGGGGCGATAAGGTAAAAGATATAAAATATCTTGTAAAATATCGCGGAAGCCCCAACCGTATTCGTAGCCTGTATGAAAGCGGCTTTTCATTCGGTTTAATATAAGAACAATTTCGCATTGATATTGGAGCCATTGAAAAGAAGTATTTACATCTTTGTTCGGGCTTTTTATTTGCAAGCTTTCAAGACGTTTTTTCCACCACTCCTCGATATCTGCCAAGAGCGCTTCTCGTTTTTCTTTGGTAGAAATAGCTTCTAGGTGCGCTTTAAGTTCCCTTTTATTGTTTAGATAATAATCCGACGTTTTATCGCTTATCAGGCTCAATGCAAAGTCGATTGTTTCACCAGGTTTTAAGCTTACAATATGTTGGAAAACACCGCAGGGGCGACGAAGATGAGGAATATCTCTGTTCGAAAGTTTTGATTCTAAAATCGTCTTTGGATTTGTGTGATTGTGAAATCGGTCGCCGTAGAAATGCAGAAGATCGCTTTCATAGGCTTGGTTTTCTTTGTTTAAGCTTGAGTGAAATAAAACAGTTGTTCCAAGCATGCCGTTAATTTTTTCTGGATCATCATTTACTTCGATTCCATGATGCCTTCTAAAAACGAGTCCTTTTAAATCTGCATCGTATTTTACACCACCAAAAAAGGCGTCGTTATCTCCAGCCATGAGTCTTTGAAGCGCATCACCTATGTGCATGGGAACAAAGGGATAGAGTTCGAGTTCTTTTTCTTCGTTTGTTGTGTTTGTAATTGAGACATTTTGTACCCAGCCGTCAAAGATTTTTGGTACAAACATGGAAACCTTTGTATCGATGCCCTTATAGCTTGATTCAAAGAGGATTTTTCCAAAAGAAAAGGTAGTGGTAAATTTTTGTTCTTCTTTTCTCGTGGGTTGCCAACTTGTAGACCATATTTCATTTGTTTTTTTATCTTTGATATAGATACAGCGAACGAGGGAATCTTCTTCTTGAAGGTGAATCTTTGTATCGCTTAAGGTGTTTTCGTGGGTGCCTTGAATATCAAAACCGCCACCAGCGTGGGTTACGCCTGAACAAAACGTTGAGGTAGATTTTTGCTCTGGTCGGATAAGATATTGCAACCAAGCTTCAGGTGTGTAGGGGTTGTGAATAACAAATTCGTTTTTTTCATTAAATGAACCGTATTTAGTCATTAATTTTGCTCCTTTTGTATTGATTTCCTTCTCTTGTTATGAGATTTTGTTTAACAAGAGCGTGTAAAACGGTATGCAATTGCGTTTCGCTGATTGCATCTAATCTTTCGTATGAGCTAGTATCATCGAAAACACCTTCTTTTTCAATAATGCCAAAAATCTCGTCTTGTATTTTATACTCTTCGCATTCTTTGTTTACAATACTTTCAGAGAGCGATTTTGCAAGTTTTTCTGCAATCGCAAATAAGTTTGTACTTAAAGTCTGGTCGCATTTTAGATAGACCCCATTTTTATTTTCCGTGCCTGAATTACGTATAAAAAGCGTTCCAACTAGGTTTTTATCTTTTTTTATAACATAATAGAGAACATTTGTGTCGGCGACCTGTTCTTCATGGAAGGAAAAGCCCGTTTCTTGTGTTTTTATCCAACTATGGAGATTTTCTTCAAGGCTTTTTTGCACTTGATTCCATGCAGAAGAATTTCTGTAGAACAATGTTTTATCAATAAAATAGGTATATAAGGTTTTTGAAAAAGCCGCTTCATAGTTAGTTAAAAAACTCTCATCGAAGTTTTTTTCCCAAAGAGCATAGAGGGCGAGAAGACAAGAATAGAGTCCATTTCCGGCCCGGTATTCTTTTTTGCCTTCGTCGTTTTTTATTTCCGTTGGAACAATAATATGCCCAGAGGATTCAAAGCCAAGGAGCATATTTGCTTTTGGATAATTGCAAATCCATTTGTCTCCAACATCGACAATATGCGAGGCAAGCCCATGCGTGTTTTTAAAGGTATTTGCTATAAGTACATCTGCTTCAATTGTATACACACAGGTGTTTTTCCAAAACCCTTTTCTTTGTTTTTTCAAATACGATGCAAGTATAAGGGCTAGATGCTCGCCACCGAGGACGTAAACAGTATCTTCAGTTTTTTTATAATAAAGTAAAAATCCTCTGTCCCCATCGCCATCTAGGACGATGGCAAAACGCGGTTTTTCTGAATTTTCAGCTTTTTGGCTGTTTTTCTTATCGTCAAAAAGGTCTTGTACGATTGCAGGAGCAGATGTATAGTCTTTTCTTGTGTACAGGCTATGCCCCTCAATTTCTGCCACACCGCATTGTTTATTGATATTTGTGCCTATCGGTTTTTCGTTTGGGCTTGCAAAAGTTATCTTTTGTTTTGCAAAATAATACTGCGCAATTTCTGCCCAAGCGCCATTTGCATTATCGAGGTAGAGATCGATGGCATTGAGCGCTTCTCCTATGTTTAGCGGAAGCCTCTCATCTAAGAATGTCGTAAAATCAATTTCTTTTTTTGTTGCATGGGAGGCTTGTCGAATTTCTATACTTGTGTTAATAGAAGAGCGTTCCAAAAAAATATAGGCAGAAAGTTCATAATCCCCGTTTTTCCCTTCTGGCAAAAGCTTTTTAGATTTAATAAAAAACTTAATGCCATTTTGGTCAGAGGGGTTATGGCTTGCGGTAAGCATAGCTCCTGCATCAATGCCATCTATAAGCATTTGGTAGGGTACAGCTGGGGTTGGCACAATGCCGAGGTCAAAAACCTTGTGTCCAAAGTTTTCAAGTCCATGGTTCATTGCATTTGTAAGCGCCCAGTTTGTCGCAATATCGCGTCCATCATTTCCTGTGCAAATACTACTGCGTTTTGTAATTATCCCATTGTCGGAAAGCATTTTTATAAAAGCTTTTGAGCTCAGATAGAGCAACTCAGGTGAAAGTATAAGATTTTGAGTAAAATCGAGGATAGGATTCTGTGATTTCTCCGTAGCAATCTTGCCTCTCATTCCGTCTGTTCCCATAAAGCTAAAACGAGATTGCAAAAAAAGCTCTTTGAGTATTTTTTTACGAGGATTTTCTTGACTATCTACTAAAGAAACAAATTTTTCAAAGAGAATGAGCACTTTTAAAGGATAGGACCTTACATAGGAACTCTTTAAAAATTCTTTTACCTGAAGAGCAAGCTGCGGTTTTTTTACAAAGCTTTCAATTCCATATCCAAACGGATCGATTTCTTCAAAATTATTATTTATAAAAATACATTGTGCCATATTTTTCTACTTACCCCATGACTACCTTTACCTCATGTTCTTTTCCATCAAAGAAAACAAGAGGTATAATATTGCTTGGTAAAACTTCTCCATCGACAGAAAGAGAAACGACACCTTTTTCTACAGCGTTTGGATTTTCATAGCTGATATTAAAAACAGTTTTTTTAATAGTTCTTTTTGCAGAAAAGGTTTTCCAAGCTTTCGGTACACAAGGATCTAGTTTTAAGCCCTCATGTACTGGTTGAATGCCAAAAACAGATTCCATAATTGTTTTATGTCGCGTTGGTGCTGTTCCTGTAAGCCAAGTATGTCCTGCTCTTCCATATTCGTTGCTATCTGGTCCACTTACGTACTCAGGATACACAAATCGTTCTGCTGCATAGTTATATGGGTCATCTTCACTACACACAAAGGGCAATGTTTTGTAGAAAATATCAAAGGCTTTGTCTCCATAGCCAAACTTACAAAGAGATGCAATATACCAGCTTTCAAGATGTCGGAACATACCGCCGTTTTCTTTTTTCCCCGGTGCACTTCTCTTCCATGCAGTGTAATCTGTTGGCAATTCTTTGTTTACAAGGCGTTTATCTCCCTGACAAATACGGTAGCCACCCTTTGCTTTAAGAATTTTTTCACAAACCTCATAGGCCTTGTCAAACTGCTCTTTTGTTGCTTGTCCAGAATAACCTGACCATGCGATGGGTTCAAAGAAGGTTACGCCATCGGTTTTTGAACTTCCTATGGACTGACTTACATCTTTGTTTGGTCCGAGAAGACGAATATAACTGCCATCTTCATCGATGCAGTAGTCATTTATGCTCTTTGAAACAGTTTCAGTTTTTTCAACTAAGTCTTTTAAAAGTGCATCTTTTTGAATTTTAAGTGCGCTAAGAGAGCTTTCTGGAAGCGCTTCTACGAGGAGTTTGTACTCTACAAGTGATTTATATAAGATTTGTGCAGTCATAACAGAAAGATGGTCTGGGTAGCTACTTAAGTCGTCGTTCCAGTCAGCATCAAAAAGTAGAGGTAAGCCATCTACAGAAAATCGCCATACTTTTCGTAGCGCAATGTCGAGATGTTCATAGATAGTTCCCGTTTTTTCTACATCTAAGTCTGCAAAAGGTGCTTTTTCTTCAAGGATTGCAAAGTCATGTGTCTCTTTTATATACTCACATACTGCAAGAATAAACCAAAGTGGGTCATCACTCGCGTTAAAATCGGTTGTACCAGGAGCTGAAACATAAAAGTTGTGGTAGACATTTCCATCGCTAAACATTTGCTTTGCAACAAAGTGTAAAATTTCCTTTACTTTGTCATTATCGTAGGGGAGAATAGCAAGTAAATCTTGTAAAATATCTCTAAAGCCAAAGCCGTATTCAAAGCCTGAGTGAAAACGGCTTTTCATGCGGTTAAGACAAGAAACCATAGCACATTGATATTGTAGCCACTTAAAAGAATGAGAAACAACATCAAGCCCAGGAATAGAGAGCGTGTTTTGTGCAAATTCAGCTTCCCAGTCTGCCATAACAGCTGCGAGTTCTTCTTTTGCCTTTTTTGGATTGTTAGCGATAGCAAGAGCCGCCTTGTATTCAGCCTTATTTCGTACATAATAATCAGCGGTTGTGCACATAACAGAGCTAACAGTGATTGTTTTTTCCTCTCCTGCTTCGAGAGAAAGGTCAAATTCTAGAACAGATAAGGCGCTTGTAAGCTCTTCAGCATTTACGCTTCGAAGGGAATCATAGAAAAGACCCTCAGGGTTTGCCATAGTATTGCTGTAGTGCCCAACAAAATCTTCGTATTTTGTAGAGTAGCTTTGTACTTTTTCACTAGAAGTATGTAAAAGAAGTTTTCCAAACATTTCTTTTGTCGCGTCGTGATTTTCTTGCGCGGTAAAGCCTTCGCTATCGTAGGAAATGCCAAAGTTGCTCCTCCACACTGTTCCGTTGAGTGCCTCGTCATGGAAGGCTCCGCCAAGCATAAGGCTATTGAAGCCAGCAAATTGTATGCCTCTTGCATCTCCGATATTAACAGGGTTTACTGCAAAGAGTTTGAGCTTGCGAGCTTTTTTTGAGTTATTTTTAATGGTTATGAGTTGAATAAGACCATCAAATGCGTTTGGAATAAAGGAGTCTGTTTGAACTTTAATCTCTGTATAGCTTGTTTTTTGTTGAAGACTGCCAAATTTAAAGGTTGTTTCGAGTTCTTGTTCTTTGTTTAAAACAGGATACCAAGAGTTTGTAAAATAGTTTTTATCTTCATCGACAAGGTAGAGATATTGTCCTAAAAGGCGTGTTTTGTACGGGTCTTCGTGAACAAAGCCATTTATAAGGTCGCCTTCTTGCGTACCAATACGTGCAAAAGATGCTCCGGTATTATTTATACCCCAACAGAGGGTAGTGCTGTTATCCTGTCCGCGGCGAGCCAAGAGCATGAGCCATGATTCACGTGTTTTGTCTTGTATTGATTCATGTAGCTTAATTGTTCCATCTGGTAAAAAAGAGCATTTACCATTTTTTTTGTGCATTTATAGTCTCCAAAAATTAGTATTTCAAGTGGTTTTCACGTGAAAATTATATTCTATTTTAATACATATGTCAAGTTTTATTGGGAAAACTACGTTTTTTCTTTATTATCTGCATTATTTATTTTGTTTTTACGTAAAAGCTTGTATTTTTTCTGGTATTCGAGTATTATTAGCTTAATATGAAAATGTAATTTTTATTTAATAAGGATGTAAAATATGTCGGTAACTATTCATGATGTTGCTAAAAGAGCGGGGGTATCTCATACAACAGTTTCTTGGACGATTCACGATCATCCTGGCATAACCGAAGCGACAAAAAAGAAAGTTTTTAAAGCTATTGAAGAACTTGATTATCATCCGAACTATTTGGCACGGAGCCTTGTTAAAGGAAAAACAAATACAATTGCAGTAATTGCTAATTTTTTCTCCTCGCCTTTCGAAATGGAGGTTTTAAAGGGCGTTGAACAAGGTGCAAATAATCAAAAAAATCCTTATATGCTTACCTTTTATACAACTATGGGAAAGCATGAAGAGGTTCTAAAAGATATTCTTTATGGGAAAAGAGCAGATGCCGCAATTTTACTGAGCATATCACCACCAAAATCGATATCTACACTTTTTAAAAAAAATAAAATTCCCTTAATAGTTATTGACGAAGAAGTGACTAAAGCGACAGCTATACAGGTTGATCACTTCAAAGGTTCCTACCTTGCTACTGAACATTTAATACATACAGGAAAAAAACATCTCGCTTTAGTTATAGGTGATAAAGAATCTGAAATTTTAAGTCAGAGGGAAAGAGCGAGAGGCTTCTATAAAGCACTTGCCGATAACAAGCTACCGTTTGAAAAAGACGCAATATTTACCGTAAGGGATTTTTATTTTGAAGAAGGTTTTAGTGTCTTTAACAGTATTCATAGTGCACCTTTCCCTATCGATGGAATTTTTTGTGCAGCAGGTGATGTTATTGCGCAAGGAATTATGCTTGAGGCAAAAAAGAATGGCTGTAAAATACCAGAAGAATATGCGATTGTTGGTTACGATGACATACCTTCTTCGTCCTTGGTCTATCCCGCTCTTACTACAATTCGGCAGCCGCTTTTTCAAATAGGGAAGCTTGCTTATGAAAAGGCTGCTCTCATGCTAGTAGATAAAAAAATAAAAGAAGAAGTTATCGTATATTCTGTTGATTTAGTTGTAAGAGAATCTACCTAAACTACATTGTTTTTCCTTTTTCTCGCTCAATAATGCGGAGGTCTTGCGTGAGGTAGATTTTCAAACTCTTCTAGCTCTTTTATTTTATTTTCTAGATGGGTATTCTGTCGTTTTACTTTTTCTATTTCCTTCCATAAGTTGAGTGCTTCCTCTTGTGTTTTCACTAAAAAATCTTCTACATGCGCAAGGCTTGTTTCAGTTTTCATGAGGCGCTCTTCAATTTCTAGAAGTCTGTTTTTATCGCTTGTTAAGTCTGTTTCCATAATTCTATGATAGGGTCTAGCTAAAAAGAATACAAGAGCTATATAAAAAAACTAGCTCAAAATAGAGCTAGTTTTTTATTTTTATATACAAATACTATCGAATATTAGCAACTTATTGTATGTTGTATAAATCGCGTTTTGTATATTTTGTGTGTAAAAGCTCGTGTGCTTTATGGCTATTTGGCTTTTCTAAAAAATCTGTATAGATTTTTTGTATTAGAGGATTTTGATGACTTGTTCGAATTTCGCTTGCTGTATCATCTTGGTAGAGAGCTTGCGCGCGAAGTTTTCGAACCTCATCTGTTACGCCATAGGGTTGTCCACCACCTGCAACGCAGCCACCACGACAAGCCATAACTTCTACAAAGTGGTAGGGAATTTCCTTTCCTTCATCTCGTGCTTTTCGTATCTCTGCCATAACTGGTTCTACGCTTGAAAGTTGGTGGATAACGCAAAGTCGGATTATTTTTCCCTTGAGATTAACTTCGGTAACTTTTACATTTTCCAAGCCGCGCACTGCTGTGTAATCAAGGTTACCAAGTTCTTCCCCAACAACGAGCTTATATGCTGTTCGAACAGCTGCTTCCATAACTCCACCAGTTGCACCAAAAATTGTTCCGGCTCCAGAATATGGTCCGATAGGGCTATCTGCTTCGGATTCTTCGAGTTTAGCAAAATCGATGCCGGCGAGACGGATTAAAGATGCAAATTCTCTCGTTGTTAAGACTTTATCTACATCGGAAACACCGGAAGCGTACATTGAATCATCTCGGCGCGCTTCGTATGCTTTTGCGGTACAGGGCATGATTGAGACGGAATAAATGTCTTCTGCTTTTGCTTTAATTGTGTTTGCAAAGTAGGTTTTTGTAATAGTACCTTGCATCTGCTGTGGACTTTTCGCACTTGATAAGTGTGGTAGATAATCATGATAATTTTTTTCACAATAATCGACCCAACCAGGACAGCAGCTTGTAAACATTGGTAGAGGTCCGTCGTTTGTAAGTCTGTCTACGAGCTCTGTTCCTTCTTCCATTATGGTAAGGTCAGCAGAAAAGTTTGTATCAAATACATACTTAAAGCCTATAATGCGTAGAGCGGTATAGATTTTCCCTGTGCTAATAGAACCGATGGGAAGCCCAAATTCTTCGCCGAGGGCAACTCGAACTGAAGGGGCTATTTGTACTGCAGAAACAAGTTTTGGGTCCGAAAGTTTTTCAAATACATCTGTGAGTGGATTTTGTGTTGTGATTGCACCTACAGGGCAGTGGGCAGCACATTGCCCACAGCGAACGCAGGGACTTTCAGAAAGATTCGCACCTGCTACAGGACCAATCACTGTTCTGTCTCCACGACCAGTGTATTCTATTGCGTGCACATTTTGCATTATTTGACAGGCTTCAACACAGCGTCCGCAGTTGATACATTTATCTCGGTCAAAAACAATAACTTCATAGGACTTATCTATGGCTTGGTTTTTGAGTATTTGTGTAAATCGAGGTTTTTCGCGAAGACCAAACTCGGCGGCAATATCTTGTAGTTCGCAATTGGTATTGCGTTCGCATTGCAAACAATCGCTGGGATGATTTGATAAAATCAACTCCAAAATGGTACGGCGGGCTTTGAGAATTTCTGCGTCATGTGTGATGAGTTTCATGCCATTGGCTACTTCTGTGCAACATGCGCGAAGCATCTTTGAAGTCCCAGCTACACGCACAATACAGATTCCACATGAAGACCAAGGTGGTAGATCTGGAGTATAGCAGAGTGTTGGTATGTTTATATGTAATTTTTTTGCAGCGTCGAGGATTGTTGTGCCTTTTTCGACCTGCACTTCTTTGTCATTTATAGTTAGGCTTACCATGTATTTCTCCTATTTTACCTTTTTGTCAAAGGTATATTCTAATAAAATTTTAGTTCACAAGAATTGCATCAAACTTACAGGCGTTAAAGCATTCACCACATTTAATACATTGAGTTTGATCAATAAGGTGTTTTTCTTTTCGCTCTCCGGTAATACATCCAACAGGGCATTTTCGAGCACAAAGACCACATCCAATACACTTGTCAGTGATTTCATAGGTAATAAGTTTTTTACATTTACCAGAAGAGCATTTTTTATTTACGATGTGGTTTATATATTCTTGCTCGAATTTTGCGACAGTTGAAAGAATAGGGTTTGGTGCAGATTGTCCAAGTGCACAGAGTGAGCCTTGTTGCATAGCAAAACCTATGTCTTTTAGCTTTTGTAAATCGCCCAATTCACCTCTGCCGTCTGAGATTTTTTCAAGAAGCGTGTAGAGCTGTCGTGTCCCTATGCGACAAGGCGAACATTTTCCACAAGACTCATCGAGGCAAAATTCCATGTAGAATTTTGCAACGTCGATAACACAATCATCTTCGTCCATAACAATCATACCGCCAGAACCCATCATGGAGCCTAGTTTTGTAAGGTTTCCAAAGTCGATTGGTGTATCTAAAAATTCTTCTGTGATAATACCGCCAGAAGGCCCACCGGTTTGTACACCTTTTATTTTCTTGCCGTTTTTTATGCCACCACCAATTTCATATACAATTTCGCGCAAGGTTGTTCCCATGGGGACTTCTACAAGACCTGAGTTTTCGATTTTTCCTGTAAGCGCAAAAACCTTTGTTCCCTTTGAGTCTTCTGTCCCAATAGAATTGAACCATTTTTCTCCACGAGTCATAATAATAGGAATGTTTGCAAAGGTTTCGACGTTATTGATAATGGTTGGTTTTCCCCATAATCCAGAAATAGCTGGGAAGGGTGGCTTTGGCGTGGGCATTCCGCGTAAGCCTTCGATAGAGCGTAGCAGAGCGGTTTCTTCGCCACAAACAAAGGCACCTGCACCCAAGCGAATTTCAATGTCAAAATCAAAACCTGATCCGAGGATATTATCTCCGAGCAAGCCTTTTTCGTGGGCTTGATTCATAGCGACTTTCAAGCGATCTATAGCAAGCGGATATTCAGCACGGATATAGACAAAACCCTTGTTTGCTCCGATAGCTATACCGCAAATCGTCATCGCTTCGATTACAGAGTGCGGATCTCCTTCGATGATAGAACGGTCCATGTAGGCACCTGGATCACCTTCGTCGGCATTACAAACAACGTATTTTATATCGCTTTTTGTTTTATGGGCAGTTTCCCATTTTATGCCAGTAGGGAAGCCTGCACCACCGCGACCGCGAAGATTTGATTTTTTGAGAAGGTCAATAATTTCTTTTGGTTGCATCTCAAAAAGCGATTTTTCTAGGGCAAGGTAGCCATCCCGCGCTATGTATTCGCTTATATCTTCTGGATTGATAATACCGCAGTTTCGAAGCGCTATGCGGTATTGCTTTTGATAGAATTGAATTTCTTCAACTTGTTCAATGTTTTTTTCTTCTTGATTATAGAGGAGCCGTTTTACTTCACGTCCTTTTACGATTTGTTCTGCAATAATAGTTTTTGCATCTTCTGGTTTTACTTCTACATAAAACGAATCTTCGGGAAGTACCTTTACAATTGGACCTTTTTCACAAAAGCCAAAACAACCCGTTTTTACG
>Ga0255340_1000804_pt1 | contig 47376 bp, 43 predicted proteins | sample wastewater_treat_7_FD_192417 | JGI IMG/M metagenome (GOLD analysis project Ga0255340, IMG submission 192417) | Wastewater microbial communities from Lulu Island WWTP, Vancouver, Canada - plant10 | ecosystem: Engineered > WWTP > Wastewater > Unclassified | place: Canada: Vancouver, British...
CACTGACGTGCTGAGCATGTAGTAGAAAGGCATCAGCATCATCAAGGCGCCCACGGTGAGGAGGATGTACACCAAGGTCATGTGAGCAGTCTTGCGCGTCCTAGACATTGCGAACTCCCCCCCGGGCCGCTTGCCGGCCTACTGATAGTGGACATAGCGACCTGCCATGTTGCGTTGGATCAGTGTCAGCACGAAGATTATGGCGAACAGCATGTAGCCGATGGCCGACGCATACCCAAACTGGTACGATCCCCACGCCATGTCGTATAGGTACTTTACGACCACCCTGGTAGTGCCCAGGGGCCCGCCGAGCGCCGATGGCCACAGCACATATACCTGCGTAAACACCTGAAACGAGCCGATTATTGAGATTATCGTGACGAAATACGTAGTCGGTGAGAGCAGCGGCCAGGTGATCTTGGAGAACATGGCCCACCCGCTGGCGCCGTCTATCTCAGCAGCCTCGTAGTACTCAGCGGGTATGTTCTGCAGCCCCGCCAGGAAGATCACGACGTTGTAGCCCAGATGCCTCCATATACTCATCAGGCAGAGGGCGAACATGGCCCACTTGGGGTCGAGCAGCCATGCCTGCGGGCTGACTTTGAACCAGGAGAGAATCGCATTGAGCATGCCAGCGGAGTCTTCCTTGTATATCCATGTCCACACGATCGAAATCGCCACCACCGGCGTGACGTATGGAAGGAAGAAGGCTGTCCGGTATGAGGCCAGTCCGCGTATTGGCTGATTGAGCAACCCCGCGATGGCAAGCGCAAGGGCTATGCCCACCGGAACCGTGCCAAGCACGTACTTGCCCGTGTTGGCCAGCGAACGAAGGAAGTCCTGATCATGCAGGAGTTCGGCGTAGTTGCCCAGCCCGACCCAATTCCACCTTCCGAACAGGTTCGTGTCGAATAGGCTCAGATACAGGGCGTAGAAGGCCGGAAAGAAGTGAAATACTATCAGTATTGCGAGAGCCGGCGCTAGGTACAGATAGGCCGCCGCTGTATCGCGGGCGTATTTCCTGCTATGCGAAGGTTTCAATTCGCCGTCCGCTCCTTCCTACCCAGCCACGCCACAAGAGCCAGCGTGAAGTCAGAGTTAGCACACAGATCCCTTCTGAGATCGAGCGACGAGTAGACCGGAGCGCCCAGGCACGCTACGCGCCCGCTCCCCACAGACTGCCCGGCGGCAAAGACACGGCCGTCCGCAGCCCGCGCAAACACCGCTACCGCTGCGCCGTGATCCTCGATCGAAAGTGAACACGCCTCAGATGCGTAGACGGGACGATCTGAAGCCTCGCTCGAAGCCCAGTGAACGTAGATGGACGATGACCCGTCAGCCTGCAATTCGTCGTCAGCAAACCCGATGCCGGCCTGCATGAGCTGAAGCAAGGCATTAAGCTGCTCGCAAGTGCGGCTTCCCTCTGCACCCGGAGACCAGCCCGCAAGGAGCAGGGAGCCTCCCCTTTCTACGAATGCGGCGATCGCCTCCAGCTCGTCCTGCTCGAAAGAGGTAGGCGTGAACGCAAATCCGATCTCCGGCACGTTGATCACCAAGATGTCGGTCGCGGCAAGCACTTTCGAGCTTATCGGCTCTTCGCCCGTTCGGGGGCTGTAGTCGGCCGCTGCAAGCAGCGCCACAAGCCCATCCATGTAGCCGGTGTACCTGTTGTTGTGGCCCTCGTCGATTAGCACGCGCGTGATGTCGGCCCTGCGCACGAGGGCCGGAGCTCCCAAAAAGACAAGAGGCGTCTCGTGCCCCAAGAGGGCCAACTCCAACTCCAGCCCAGTCTGGCCAGGCGCGGCAGGAGTCCAGTCGAACCATATATCCGTCCCCGCCCAACCCCTGAGGTCAACGCGCTGCGATGACACAGCGCGCCTGCCAGATGGCGTCGACTCGTAGAGCACGGCGGTAACGCCATATATGGCCTGCTCGTTCCTGTTAACGATCTCTGCCCGCACCCGGGCAGATACCCCCGAACAGACTACCGTATCGACGCAGGCAAAGTCGCACACGGTTATGCCGGAGCCGGTCGTCACCCAGATAGGGCTGGTAACCACGACATCGCCGTCGCTCTGAACCGCGCGAAGGTAGTACCAGCCATATGACGACTTGGGCGTCAGGGGCACGACAGCCTCATACGCCTCGCTCGGCTCGAGCCGTTCTGGCCTGCTCTCCCACACCACTTCGCCGCCGCAAGACACGATCTGAACCACTTCCAGATGGTCGGCTTCGTCGGGATCCCCCACATAGACACGAAACTTCACGGGCTTGCCTGACATGACGGCATCCGGGGAAATCGTGATCTCATCGCCCATCACACCGTCGCCGGATGAGAAGAACACCCGGACGTTGGAGTCTTCAGTGGCGTATGTTCGCATGTCGCGCATGGCGGAAAGCACTGCCTCGCGCGTGAGTTCGGACGCAATGAGCCCTGTGCGAGTGGGGGCAGCCGTCCCCCAATCCGCCCTGTGGTTGTCCTGGCTACTCACGGCGCCCACATGCCATCCCCTGTCCAACGCGCGTATGTAGGCGCGCTCATTCTTGACATTATGCCTGTAGGGACCGGAGCCCACCTCGATCAAAGAGACTTGCCTGTCGCCGAGCCCACGATACTCGAAGTCGTTCCAGTTCGGCTGGATGTCGTAGTTGGGATGGTTGAACACGCCAATACCATCATGCTCGGCCAGAAAGCCCAAGAAAGCGGTGAGGTCGCGCTGCGTGTCGCGAGAGGCGGCCCGGGGCGTAGCGAACCCATTCATGTGACCGTCAGTGAATGTCCACTCATATCCCACAAGCGTAACAAACCTGCCGGGCTCGTAGAACTCATCTGCCTCTTCTTGGGCAAGGAACCAGTGATGCAGGTTAGTTGCCTCCTGCATGTAGTATCCGTGATCGGTGACGGCGCAAAAATCCATCTTGGCGGCATCGCGGGAATGCCGAAACGCGTCCGATGGCGTCAGCACCCCGTCCGAATAGGAAGTGTGGGAATGGAGGTTCCCAAAGTAGTAGTTGTAGCTGCCGGCGAGCGCCTCCGCCGAGGTCGCCTGCGGGACCGAAAGCGACAGCGCAACCACGATCACGGCTGCCATGGCAGCAAAGGTCATCGGGAGAGCGCGTGTACGGGCGATGCGGAATGGTGTGCGCATTGGACGTCTCCTCCACAGAGTTGAAGCCCGGGGAGTTGAAGCTCGACGTCCCCGGGCATTCTTGATCATGCAGACTCCACGTAGGCCGGGCGTCGGGCTACTTCAGCCTGGCGTTGGCCTTGACGACTGCGGCGTCCAAAGCCTCTTTGGCCGTGGCCTTGCCCAAGAAGACCTTCTCGACAGCCTCGGAGATATCGCCCCTTATGTTCGTCCAGGCAGAGATGTTCGGGTCGTACTTGATGTAGCGCAGTTGCTGGAGGCTCTGTTCCTCGCGAGAATGCTCCGCAAACCACTGCTTCATGATCTCCAGGTGCATGGCGGACTTGCGGACAGGTATGTAGCTGGTGCCAATTGCCCATTTGGCCGTCTGCCTCGGCTCCACCAGCCACTTGACGAACCTCCATGCAGCCTGCTGCTCCTTGTCGCTGGCTTTCGCAAAAATGGCAAGGTCAGTGCCTGCGACGGGTGTCGCCTTGAACTTGGATTCCATGTACGGCAGAGGAGCAGCGCTCCATTGGAACTTGCCTGCCACCGACTGGTCGGTGTAGCTCAGGCCGGGAGAGGTAGTGAGGTACATCGCTACCTTGCCCGCTCCGAAGTCGGCATCCAGGTAGCCAGGCACATAGTACGAGGCCTTATACTTGCTGAGGAGATCCGCCATATACTGAAGAGCCTTTATCCCCTCGGGCGAGTTCACGTTCACCTTGCCGCCGGCATCCAGCCATGTTCCACCGGCAGTGAAGAAGAAGCAAGCGAAGTAGTCGACGTTAGGACGGAGGCCGAAGCCGTAGCGGACTATCTTGTCGCCTTCCCGGACCGTGAGCGCTCTGGCGGCTGTCATCAGCTCCTGCCAGGTCGCGGGCGGCTTGGCGATTCCGGCTTCCTTGAAAGCCGTTTCGTTGTAGACCAAAACGTAGACACTCTTGTTAAACGGCATGGTATACCATACACCATCGAAGACGCATCCCGCCCTGAGGCCTTCCCAGATATCGTCGATCTCAAGAGTGGAAAGACCGTTAGGCCCCTTGATGAACTTCTCTACGGGGACTAGCTCCTTAGAGGTTATGTACTCTGCCGCCCAGTTGCCGTACACCTGGGCTACGGTCGGAGGTTTGCGGGCCACCAGAGACCCTACCAGTTTCTGGCTCAATGCCCCGTAGTTGCCCTGATACTCAGCCTTGACAAACACGTCCGGGTTCTCGCTGTTGAACTGCTCAACCAGCATGTCAATGGTCTTGCCGAGCTGCGCGCCCATGGCGTGCCAAAACGTGATAGTCGTCTTTTGCTGCGCGAGCGTTGGGCCGATAGCCAGAGTGGTGACGATAAACGTGGCAATCAGCAGTATTGCGGCAGAACGTTTCAAGTTGTTTCCCCAGCCTGCGATGGGCAGGCCGGGACACCCCCCTCTCTCAATAGCGTCGCACCACTCGTATTCGACGGATACCCGCTCACTCCTTCCCACAAACCATGGGCTCGTTGTGTACTACGATAATCTTGCGATTTGGCAGGATTTTTGGTACAGAGAACAGGCCGATACGCTCACACCCCAAGCTTCCTGAACAACGGAGCTTTTGCCCACACGCTGCGCATGTCGCGCGCCCGATAATCCACTTGACCGCCCGCTACCTGCCCTGCTGTGTGCGAAGCAATGCTGATGGAGACGGCGCCACACGTATCAGTCCGCCTGAGCTCGGCCCCATAGTCCAGTATTCGACTGACCGCAGCCGGACTAGGGTGCCCGTAGCCGTTGCGCCCTACTGACACAATGGCAAGCCCCGGGCCCACGGCCTCAAGAAATCGGGACGACGAACCGCCCGAGGAGCCATGATGCCCTATCTTCACCACCTGCGCAGCTAGGGAAGATCGGTGCAGCGGCTCATCGAGAATGCGTCGTTCAAACCGTGCCCCGGCATCTGCGGCTAGCAGCATCGAGAAATGCCGGTAGCCGATGCGCAGCACCACTGAGCCTTCATTCGCGTCGCCGCCCAGGCCGCGAGCTGCGAGGCCTGCAGCCGGCGGAGGGTTCAGCGCCTCCAGAGTGACACCGCCTGCCCGGATGACACTGCCTTGGCTCAGACGGATCACGCGAGGTGACTTGCCGCCGCGAGCTGCGGCGAGCGTGGCCAAAATCCCGTCCCACGTCGGGCCGGAAGCACAGCTGGGCACAGCCACACATTCCGTTCTGATACGGCCCGCAACTGCGCCGGCTCCGCCGGCATGATCCGCATGCTCGTGTGTGATCACGAGTAGATCAAGGCGCCGTATTCCCCGGCGCACAAGATACGGCACGACATGCTTGTCGCCGGCCCAGGCGGCGCCTGCATCGACAAGTACATTGGCGCCTCCCGGAGTAGACACGAAGATCGCGTCGCCCTGCCCTACTGACATCACGACGACTTCGAATGGCGCCGGCCTGAAGGCGATGAGGAATAGCATCCCAACACCGCACGCGATTGCGGCAGGGCGACGCGCGATTCGCCCCGCTGCCCGTCGGAATCGATACCGTCTGAACGCGTCGGATCCTATGGCGCACGCACACGACAGCACCGCGTAGTAGGCGCCGGTCTCCCATGGCGAGAACATCTTGATCGGCATTGATGATAGCGGCACAGACGCCACTATGCGAACGAATGACGCCAGCGCAATGAGCGCCGCTTCGGATCCGGCGTTCATGACAGACCCCAGCCACGGCCAGACGTGCCAGATGACGCATCCGCCCAAACCCGCCGTCATGGCCACAAGGCCCATCGGTACAGCAATCAGGTTGGCTATGGGCCCGATCAGGCTGACCTCAAGCGTCATGTTCGCCACAATCGGCAACAGGGCGGCGCCGACTGCCGTCGAAGCAAGCAGCGTCCTGAGCATGGACGCCGCCGGGGCATGCCAGTGGGGAGGCACAATCCGTGCAAAGCACGGTGCAAGATAGAACAGGGCGATAATGGCCAGGTACGACATCTGGAACCCTGCATTCCACAGAAGCAACGGGTCGAGTATGAGCTGAACCGCCGCTGAGACGCACACCACGTGAACCGCGCTCACGCGACGGCCGCAGGCACTCGCGAAAGCTGATAGGCCGAACATCAGCCACGCGCGCACTATGGATGGACGCAATCCGGCCGCTACAGCGTATACGCCTGCAATGAGGAACCCTGCCAAACTCGAGCGGCGCGACGACAGGCCCGCCGCCGCAGCGGCCTGCATTGCGATACCCACTACCAAGCTCACGTGCAGCCCCGACGCAGCCAGAAGGTGGGATACTCCCGCCCTCCTGAAGCTTTCCAGCGTGCCATAGTCGAGTTCGCCCGAATCGCCCAACGCCATTGCCAGAAATACCTCGCACGGCCCGGACGCAAGCGTGGCTCGGGCAGCCGCAACGATCCCTTCGCGCACCCAAAGCGCAACTCGCTCCACTGGGTTGAGCCGGCGTCTGCCCACAACACGCACCGACGTGTAGTCGACATTCGCCAACGCGTGAATCCCGTTCTGAAGAAAGACAGCCCTAAGGTCGGGCTCGCCCGGGTTCATCGGGCGGGAAGCCAGTTCAAGCTGAACGCTGCCCTCAGTGATGTCGCCGTAACGCAGGCTCTCAGCCAGCCGGCAGGAGACATCGCCAGGCGGGAAGAACACCCTGACCCTGCCTGCTACCTGATGGTGTGATCCATCTGCGTCGACTGAACTTGCGGCAATCACAGCCTCCGGCGAGCGACCCCCTGCGCGGCTCGACACCACGGCGCCTCTGAGTATGACATTGCGGCCGGCGAATCTCGCCACCGACACCTCCGCAAGGGAGTCCATACGGGCCACGCCCCCGGCCCCAATGCCGGCCGCACCTACCATCGCCGCAACCAACACCATGCGTGCGCGGTACCGAGGCGACAGCCTGAGCGCAAGATGATTCACAGACGCGACTGAGATCCAGATCGCCCATGCGCAGATCCATACAACAGCAGGAATCTCCCAATACCCGCAAAGCAGGCCTACGATCATAGAGCCCGCAAACGCAGGGGCGACCATGGGCGACCAGCGCGCGCTGCCCGGCGGAACGGAACCCTCACCCAACTGGGGCATCGGTTATCGTACCGTCGCCTGAGGCGCGATCTTGCCTAGCTTGGCCTGACCTATGCCAGCGACGCCCACGATGTCGTCGACAGTGGCAAAAGGCCCATTGGCGGATCGATAGTCGATGATCCGCTGAGCCAGTACCGGACCAACTCCAGGCAGGCCCTGCAGTTCCTCTGCAGACGCAGTGTTGATGTTGATCAAGCCTGCGCTGGGAACACTCGAAGACGAAATGTCGGCGCGATTGGGTGGGATGGCAGGCGCAGCAGATTGGCGAGGTTGCGACTGAACGCTGCCCGCAGACGAAGAGGAACGGGCACTGCCGGCAACGACATCCGTCTGCCTCGGCGGCACATACACCTGTTCCCCGTCGCGCACCGGCAGGGCCAGGTTGATGCAATCAGTGTCGGCCGTGCTCAACGCTCCGCCAGCCGCGTCAAGCGCGTCTGCAATCCGCGCTCCCGCGTCAAGCGAGTACACACCGGGCTTCGCCACTGCGCCGGCCACGTGGACAATGATGCCCTGCTGAACAAGGGGAGCTGGTTCGGCGCGTGACGCCGGCTGATCAGGCCCGCCCTGTTCCGACACTGAACACGCCTCATCTGCGGCAGGGCCCTCGGAAACCACCACTCGGGGCCGGCGCGCCGGGCCGATCACAGTGATGGCAAGGCCGATCACCAGAACACTGGCAAGAATTAGGCCTGCTCTTCGTAGGCCGAACACTTGCATAGCCAGCCCTCCCTGACGCGCCGGCACTGTGGTGGAACGCCGGGCCTTGTCTGTATGCTAACACAGGCAAAGAGCCCGGCGCGTCATGCATTCGGGTGATCCATAAGGGTGATTTTGCATCGCCCAGGTTACGCTGTCTGAACCACGATGTTCAGCAACTTGCCGGGAACCAGTATGGTTTTCGTAACTGACGCCGGTCCTATTGCAGCCACCACCCGCGGGCTCGCCATCGCACAAGCAAGAGCCGCATCCCGAGTCACGTCTACAGGCACAGATATCCTGTCGCGCACCCGGCCGTTGACCTGAACGGCGATCTCCACGCTCTCGACGGCCAGCGCCTCAGGATCGTACGTGGGCCAGGGTTGACGGTGCACACTCCCGTCGTGGCCAACAGCGTGCCACAGCTCCTCCGCAATGTGCGGAGCGAACGGGGCCAGCATCAAGATGAGGAAGTCCATGGCCTCTGCCATGGCCCGATCGCCACCCTCTTGGCCGGCCACGGCATCCTTCAGGCTGTATAGAGCGTTCACGTATTCCATTATCGCAGCGATCGCGGTGTTCAGGCCGTTGCGGACTCCGATGTCTTCAGTCACTTTCCGGAGCGCAGTATGCGCAGCTCTGCGCATACGCCGAACACAATCGCCATTCGCCGACATCGCGCCGACCGCAGCGTCGGTCGGTTCTTCGACCGGCTGGCCGCATCCCGGGCCCTCAACGCATTGGTAGACCAGCCTCCACACGCGCTGCAGGAACCGCCAACACCCCTCGACGCCCTCATCGCTCCATTCGAGATCTCTCTCGATAGGCGATGCAAACAGCGTAAACAGGCGTGCGGTGTCGGCCCCGTACTTGCCGACGATATCATCGGGATCGACGGTGTTCCCCCGAGACTTGGACATCTTGTGCCCGTCGAGGAGCACCATACCCTGGGTTATCAGGTTCTGGAACGGCTCATCCACACTGACCAACCCCAGGTCGCGCATGACCATGGTGAAGAACCTAGCGTACATCAGATGCATCACCGCATGCTCGACGCCTCCGATGTACTGGTCCACGGGCATCCAGTAGTCCACCTTCGCCTTATCCCAGGCCTCATCGTGGGAGTCTGGCGACGTGTATCTGAGGAAGTACCATGACGAACAGACGAACGTATCCATGGTATCGGTCTCGCGGCGACCCGGTCCCCCGCACACAGGGCACGTGGTATTGACAAAGTCGGGGCAGTCAAGCAGCGGAGACTGGCCGGTGGGCATGAACTTCACCCCGGTCGGCAGCATCACCGGCAGATCGGCATCTGGCACAGGCACTTGCCCGCAGTGCTTGCAGTATATGATCGGAATGGGCGCGCCCCAGAACCGCTGCCGGGAAATGAGCCAGTCGCGCAGTTTGTAGTGGACCGTGGGCCTGCCCTTACCCGATGATTCCAGATACCGCGCCATAGCCGGCCTGGCCTCGCCAGACGGCATGCCGTCGAATTGGCCCGAGTTGATCTGCACTCCGTCTTCTACATATGCGCGCTCCATCGTGTCTCCGTCGATCGTGCCGTCAGGCGGGCTTATGACGGCCTTCACCGGCAGGCCGTACTTCCGCGCAAACTCCATATCTCGCTGGTCATGGGCGGGTACGCCCATCACTGCGCCCGTGCCGTAGTCCATGAGCACGTAGTTTCCAATCCAGATGGGTACCTGCTCACCTGTAGCGGGGTTGACTGCGTATCCGCCTGTCGACATCCCCACCTTCTCAGTATCCTCAGCCGTTCGTGCTATGTCGTCCTCGGATATGACCTCCGACACAAACCGCCTGAGCTCTTCCTCATTGGGCCTTCCTGCAATGAGCCGCTCCACCAGCGGATGCTCCGCGGCTATCACCAGGTAAGTCACGCCGTACACGGTATCGTGGCGTGTTGTGAACACGGTGAGCTTGTCGCCTGTGCCCGCCACCGTGAAATCGAGATCCATGCCTTCGCTCCGGCCGATCCAGTTGCGCTGCATGGTCTTGACATGCTCCGGCCAATCCGGCATAACGTCCAGATCGTGCAGCAGACGCTCAGCATAATCAGTGATGCGAAAGAACCACTGCTCCAGCTGGCGCCGGACAACAGGAGTGTCACACCGCTCACACGCCCCATTTACCACCTGCTCGTTGGCGAGCACGGTGGCGCATGATGGGCACCAGTTCACCTTCTGCGACTTCCGATACGCAAGGCCCTTTCTGAACAGCTGTATGAAAAGCCATTGCGTCCACTTGTAGTAAGCAGGGTCATTGGTCGCGACCTCTCTCGTCCAGTCATAGCTGTAGCCCATGCGCCTGATCTGCTTTCTCATGTGGGCAATGTTCTCCCGTGTCCAGACGGCCGGGTTAGCGCCATGCTGAATCGCGGCGTTCTCAGCGGGAAGGCCAAAGGCATCCCAACCTATGGGGTGCAGTACGTTCCAGCCGTTCATCCGGCGATACCTTGACATCACATCGCCTATGCTGTAGTTGCGTACATGGCCCATGTGAATGCGACCTGATGGGTACGGGAACATCTCTAGCTGGTAGAACTTAGGTCTATCCGGCGTCTCATCGACGCGATAGAGACCTTCCTTCTCCCACTGCTCCTGCCACTTGGATTCCACATCTTCGAAGTAGTATTTGTCACGCATAACTGGTCCTCCCTCAGATGAAAGCATGCGGCACAGACATGCATACTGAACAAGCTACGGGAAACAAAAGAACCCCTGACAGATAAACTGCCAGGGGCAAGGATTGCCTGCGGTACCACCCTGTTGCACGAACGTGGCCTGGGCGAATCGAAAAATGGTGGAGCTGAAGGGGATCGAACCCTCGACCTCTTGAATGCCATTCAAGCGCTCTCCCAGCTGAGCTACAGCCCCACGCAACAGATCACGCACGCCTCTCGGCCTGTAACGGCGCCAGCCGTCGCAGGTTACTCAGTTTCACCTGCGCCGCTTGGAGGCGAGTTCGATGCCTTCGGGCCGTCGGGTCGCACCCACCCCCGACTCTCTCAAAGCCATTCAGCACCTAATGCTCCTCGTCATCGCGTTTCCATCGTGAATTGTCAAGCAGGTTTCATTATAGCCCTAGGGCAGCGGTAAGTCAAGCGCTGAACGCGACTGTGAACGCGACTGCGTCTCCTCGTCGTAGCGGCAGACCCGAGCGTCTCCCCATAGCTTCTCAAGGCTGTAAAACTCCCTTTCAGCCGGGCCGAAAATGTGGACCACCACATCGCCCCAATCCAGCAAGACCCAGCCTGACGCGTCAGAACCCTCGCGCCTTCGCAGGTTGAGGCCGACGCTTTGCAGAGCCTGCGTCACGGCGTCCCTGACAGCGCGAGCATGCGTGTCGGTGCGGACTGTGCAGATCATGAAGAAGTCGGCCATGATAGAGACTGAAGAGATGTCCAGAAGGACAATATCCTCTGCTTTTTTCTCCAGCGCCACGGAGACGGCAAGCATCGCATGCGGAAGCGACGGGAGACCACTTGGAGGTGTATCGGTACTAGCTCGCAGAAGTATCACCAGCCTTAGGCATCATTCTTGACCTGCGCAGGAGATCGTTCCTGATCACGACCACGTCCGCGTCTATCAAGGCGCCGGAGTCCACCAAATGCTTTATGGTTGCCCCCAACGCACAGATAAGGGCAGCGTCGAGGTCGCCCTCTGCCAGGTTCCTGATGGAATCCACTCCCGGAAAGCACCTTCCGGGCTCCGTGTAATCGGCCAAGCAGACCACCTTGTCCTCAAGAGTCATGTCAACAGCTCCGACCCTATGACGGCTGATGGCGCTCTGTACACGTGGATCGCATACCCCGTACTCCTCGCAGGCGATCAAGGCGCCGACAGGCCCATGAAGCAGCGCAGAGCTGAACACGATGGGATCGGGGCCACGTCGGTCAAGCCCGAGCCTATGCCAGAGAGCGATCAGCCGGTCGAGGGGCAAATCCCGGGCACAGTCGTGCAGAAGCCCGGCAGTGGCGCATACTTCCAGGTCGGCCCCGAACCTCGCCGCAAGGCGCATCGATTCCTCCTCTACGCGCCTGCTATGCTCGTATCTGGACTGAGGAATGGCCATCTGAAGCCGGGTTCTGGCCTGCCTAAGCGCTTCGCTGTCCACCGCGCACGCCCTCCAGTGAGTGACAAGGAGCCTGTATCCATAATAGCACATCGCCCCCATCGGGCGAAACCCGGGGGGCGACGCACTTACCGGATCTGGCAGCTACATTCTCATCTGCCTATCTTTGGCCTCGTTTACGCTGATCTCCCGTCCACCCAGAGATGTTCCATTGAGCGTCCTGATAATCGGATCCACGTCGTCAGTGGCCACCTCGACAAATCCAAACCCTCGTGACCGCCCCGTCTCGCGATCGGTGATGACCCTGGCAGTTACCACCTCGACGTACGGCGAGAAGACGTTCTGGAGTTGATCATCTGTGACCGCCCACGGCAAGTTGCCCACATACAGTGTTTTGCTCATCCTAGCACCTCGCTCCATCGGTCATAGTTTCTCGCGAAGCACGCCGGGCTATTCAGGCACCATCACACGACATAGAGCCCTGCTCTCTCGATGTAGCTGATGACGATGTCAGGCAGCAGGTATCTCACAGGGCGCCCTCCGTGAACCCGCGCCCGAATATCGGTAGACGAAATGGCGAGTGCTGGTACTTCGAAGAAATGGACTTTCGATGCATTCTCCCCGAATATTTCGGCGATTTTTCCATCGGCAATGAAGTAGCCCGGACGTGTCGCTGCTACGAAATCACACATGCCGAGGAGTGTGGTCGAATCCTTCCATCCCAGCATTTCCAGGATCGCATCCGCCCCGGTGATGAAGTAGAGCGCCGTGTCGTTCGGGTAGTTCCTCCGGAAAGCGGCAACGGTATCAACAGCATAGGAAGGACCTGGCCTATCGATCTCGACTGACGACACCTCGAAGTGCGGGTTACTCATCGTAGCCAGCACAGTCATCATGTAGCGGTGCGCGGGAGATGTGATGACCTTATCAAGCTTGTGAGGAGGATGCCCGGACGGGACAAAGACCACCTTGTCGAGGCTGAAACGATGGTATGCCTCTTCAGCCGTGACCAAGTGCCCGTAGTGTACCGGATCGAAGGTGCCTCCCATGATCCCTATGCGCTGCATACAAACACCAACTCCTGCAACCAGTGTAGCTAGTCGCGTTCCATGTTGTAGGATTCGGCAAACACAAACTCGGTGTCGCCAATGCGAACTGTGTCGCCCTCGCTCATTCCCGCATCGCGCAAGGCATCTATGACGCCCGCGCGCGCGAGCATCCCGTAGAATCTTCTGAGAGCAGCTTCGTTGCCGAGATCGGTCCTCTGAACCAGATGCTCGGCTCCTTCGCCAACTACGACGAACACATCACCGTCACGAGAGATGGACACATCTCTCAGGCGAGGACCGCGCGCAGTGTAGCGCCTCGGTTCGTCCGGGTCGTCGCCGCCGCGCTCGACTCGAAGCTGTTCGGGCGGCAGCTGTGCAAGTTTCGCCGACACTGCGTAAAGCAAGGCCTGAACGCCCTCGCCGGTGAGAGCGGATATGTTGTACACCGGTACGCCCTTCGGCAGCAGAGCTTCGCGCAGGCTTTCAGCGCGCGCTGCAGCTCCCGGCATGTCCAGCTTGTTGGCAGCCACGATCTCAGGCTTACCTTCGAGCCCCGCTTCGTATAGAGCAAGCTCGCGTCGGATCGCGTCATAATCGCACACCGGATCACGACCGGAGAACTCGGACACATCCACCACGTGCACTAGGAGTCGAGTGCGCATGATATGGCGGAGAAACTCGTGCCCCAGCCCAACGCCGTTCGCAGCTCCCTCAATGAGCCCAGGTATGTCGGCCGCGACGAAGCTATCGTCGCCCGCTTTCACTACGCCCAGCACCGGACTGAGAGTGGTGAACGGGTAGTCGGCGATTTTGGGCCTGGCTGCAGAGATTTTCGACAGCAAAGTGGACTTGCCTGCATTGGGGTAGCCTATGAAGCCCACATCGGCCAGCACCCTCAGTTCCATAGATGCGGTGCGCTCTTCGCCGGCCTCACCCTTCTCGGCGAACCTGGGAGTGCGGTAAACAGCAGTGGCAAACCGCGCGTTACCTCGCCCGCCCATGCCTCCGCGCGCCAGCACAGCGCGCTGCCCGTGGGCGACCAGGTCGGCAATGAGTTCGCCGGTGCCGACGTCACGAACAATGGTGCCGACGGGTACCCGCACTACCAGATCCTGGCCATCAGCGCCCGTCTTGTCGCTGCTTGCGCCTGGTTGCCCGTTCTTGGCGCGTAAGTGTTTTTGATATCGAAGATCGACAAGAGTGTGCAACGCCTCGTCGGCTTCAAGAATCACGCTCCCGCCATGCCCGCCGTCGCCGCCGGCGGGACCGCCGCGAGGCACGTATTTCTCGCGTCGAAACGCCACGGCGCCCGCTCCGCCGTCGCCGCCTTTGACGTAAACCTCTATGTAGTCCACAAACATTCGCGTTGCGCTCCTCCCGACAGCTCGCTGGGCAGCTTTCAGCCCCGGCAACAGTGTAGTGTGCCCGGTTGCCCATAGCAGTATATCAGACTCACTTCGATTGCTCTCTTAATTCTGCGAAGAGCGAGCCTTCCCTTTCGGACCGGAGCGCCGACACGAGAGCGATGTAGTTCAGTGCCCAATGGACCATCCACGCACATGCCACTCCTCCTGTGACCGCCGTGAGCTGGCCGAAGACCAGTGCGCAGGCGAAGGGCATGGCAAACGCATATGACACGACCTGAATCGGGGCCCCACAGGCGGCCATGGGCGCCGCATGTACCAGTCCAAACATGGCTGCCTGGACCGCCATGCCTGCGAGTGGACCGGCCAGGCGCCCAACCCATCCCATCAGCAACCATCGGAAGATGAGCTCCTCAAGCAGAGCTCCTGACGACGTGTAGGCCAGTCCCGCCAGCACCGCCGTTCTGAACGGCAGTTTCGAAACGGCCGCGAAAGCGCCTCCCGGGTTGACCCCGGCCCTGCATGCCCAATCGCCATGGCGCTTCAGGATACTCTTTTGCAGCGACCTATTGGCGCCTGCCAGCACGAACGTTGCCGCCGCCGACGCACATACTGCCCTGCGGCTCAGGCGGACGCCGGGTATCCCGACGATCGCAAGCGGGTCACGACCGGTGGCGAACCAGGTCAATATCCAAATGGCGCAGAGCAGCGCGTCCCCTATATCGACGCCCCGGTTCCTGTTCTCCGGCAGCCTAGACACAACCGTTCTGACAGCGACTGACGCTCCGACTATTGAGTAGAACGGCACAGAGCTCATGGAGATGGATTCATGCCCAGCCTATGACAGGCCTGGTACAGATTGTAGATCACTGGTATTCTGTCGTCCCATGCCCAGAGCAGGCTGGAGATGAGAGCTCGGTACGACGCGCAGCTGGGATCGCGCCCGGCAACATCGCCAGTGGCCGCATATGCCGCAGCCCTGCAGCCTCCCCCACAGAAGTAGCGTACATCGCACCCTTCGCACGATGGAATAGAGTCGACGCCCGGCAGATTCCATGCGGGGCTCAGCTGCAGATACCTGTTGCACATTTTCGAAGCATAGTCCTGGCTTGAGTCCCTGGAATCTCTCTTCAGTTGCCTACGTACTTCGGCAGGAGAGTCGATCAGGCTGGACATATCAGCTCGGAACTCCGGGAGCATCAGCAAGTGACATGGGTAAGCTTCCCCCGCTCCCGACAGGGCGACCACGTAGTTCCCCGCTCCGCATCCAATTCGTGGCATAATGCCCACCACTTCGGCAAATGGCGCGTTCTCCGGAATCGACCCCTCCTCTGCGCGGCGCAAGAGGTATCGCAGCATAGATCGGGCCAGAGAATCGGGATCTTCGACCGGTCGCCTGAAACCGCATCCGCCACGACCTACCTCCTGGAAGAGACTGGCGTGGAACGCCGCCCCGTATTGCGCGGCAAGAGAGATCATCCTATCGGGCGAAAACGTCTCTGGATCCAGCAGCGTAGAGACTACTTCGATATCCATCACTCCCGCTTCGGCCAGAAGCTCTAGGCCCCGGCGCGCGGCCTTGAACGAGCCCTGCCCCCTGATGAGATCGTGCTCGCTTTCATCAGGCGACTCCAGGCTCACCTGCACACGCACGCGGGCCTCAGCTATGACATCGGCCAGCTCTGGCGTAATGAGGGTGCCATTCGTGGCCAGCGTAACGCGGCTAGCCACTCGTCTGGCCTCATAGAGCAGATCCGGCAGGTCCCGACGGAGGACAGGTTCACCCCCCGTAACCACGAGTTCATCCACACACAGACTGGCAGCCCTAGATATGGTGCGAGCAACCTGCCACGAGGGCGCGTCACCGTGCCCCGCGCCCCGATAGCATGTGGAGCACTTCAGGTTGCATCTGTCGGTGACTACCAAGAAAGCCCTCTGCGTGCCGGTGTTGGGGTTCCTGTACCGGGTTCCTGAGCCCTTATCCCGCGTCCTCCGCGTCACAAGCTTGGTGCGGATGAGCAGGCCTTCGGCCCGCAATTCCTCAAGCAGGTCCATCAGCTCACACAGGGTATCTTCACCGTACTCTCGGCCGACGGAATCGATCACCTCTGTGATGTTGGTATCCACTACCTTCTCCAGCACCGCTCCTGCCGGTCGCATCAGTTTGACCCATACCGCATCCTCCGGGTCCATGATGATGTAGCCATCGTCGGCGGCGACCAGCGTCGTGCCGGGAGAGAGTGCATACTGGGTTGTGGGGTCTAAAGAGCGCACGTCCATGCCACGACCAGAGCAGCCAAGGTCTGCATTTGATCTGCAGACCGCTGCCCCCCTCCTTTCGTGCTAAGTGAGTGATAGCATAGCTAGGGAGGAACCAACCAGGCCCGAGGTTGGCTCCGGTACGCTAAGGTGGGAGATCCGGTGCACACCGCCCGCATGATAGCTCCATCGCCTAGGGCGGCGGACAGACAACGAGAGAACCCCTCAGAAAGCCGGCTATCCGATGGTGATGAGATAGCCCCACAGGATGAAATTGACACAGAAGCTATTGACCGACACGTTCATACGACGCTTTCGCCCTGCTGTGACCTCAAACACCGCTGCCACCTCCTTCTCAATGCGTGAACTCCCCGAGGCCAGATGGTCGCCGCGCGACCGCGCTTGCACCCATAGCATAACATCCGTACCATTTTCCGGGTATTACCCAAACGGGTGATTTTGAGCGCCCGTGAGCCCCGGCCAATCTATCAGCCCTGTGACGATAGCCTGAGTAACCGCGCAGCCTCTGGAGTTCACTCCCAGCTTCTGAAATATGGCTCTTACATGCGTCTTGACTGTGTTGATCGAGATGAACATCTCCCTTGCGATGGCACGGTTGGTTTTGCCTTCTGCCAGCAGTCGCATCACGTGGGTCTCTGTGACGGTCAGCCTGACGGCGGCAGGCTCATCCTCTTCCGGCAGATCCTTGCCCATGCCGGAATCAGCTCTGACCCAGGCAGCGCTTGCGGCGCCAGGGCCGCCTCCTTTCCACCCGGGGAAGTTGCCACGCTCAGCGCCGCTCAGGAGGGGACACATGTACAGCATGACAACACCATTCCCGGTCTTGCCAGGCATCAAAGAAGAGAGAGAATCGGCGACTCCTTCTGGGGACGAGATGGAGAAACCGTCAGGACTGGTATCCTTATTATGTATGTTCATGGATAAGTCCTCCTTTATTGATGGGTTACTTCCATCCATAGTATACCGTCCCAGATGATGGGAGTCAACACCTCGCGTGGGGGATCTGTGTGTGCCCCGAAGTCCGAGTTATCTGTCAAGACAGCCTCGGTCTGGGCCGCGATCATCGGAGGGAACGCGTCCACGGAACGGAAAAACAACAATGGACGGGTGTGTGTCCACCCGTCCATCATCGTCAGATCAGCGCGTCCGTATCCTAATATGTCTGAAACCGTTCTACTGTGCTATGCTCGCTCCCACACCCGGCGTGCCATTTCGCGCGACTTGGCCGCCATCTCCTGTTCGTTCACGGTGAGGAGCTCGCCCCGGCGCATCAAGAACTTGCCTCCAACCATTGTGCTGTCGACCATGCCGCCGGATACCCCAAAGAGCACATGGCTGTACCAGTTGCTGCTGGTGATGGGCGTAGGAGCCCAGTAATTGACCACAATCACGTCGGCATACGCACCCGGGGTCAGAACGCCGAGGGGCACGTCCCAATACTTCGCCAGTATCTTGGAGTTGTTCTCGAACGCCATCAGCGGGATCTCTGCCCATCCAGCCTGCGGGTTGGCCTCCTTGTGCTTGTGGATGAGGTTGCCCACTTTGATGCTCTCGAACATGTCGTACGTATAGCCATCGGTGCCAAGGCCCACCCGCACTCCACGCTTAATCATCTCAAGCACCGGCGCCGCGCCCACAGCATTCCCCATATTGGATTCGGGGTTATGGACAACGTTCACGTTTCTATCCTTGAGTATCTCGATCTCCTCAGGGCTGATGTGCACGCAGTGAACTGCCAGCGATTTGTCGTTCCACAGTCCCATCCGGTCCAGGCGCCTGACAACAGGCTGCCCGTACTGCCTGATGCTCTGAATCAGGTCCTCAATGCCTTCGGCAGTGTGGATGTGGAATCCGGCTTCCATGGCGCCCGGGGCGTCCACACACTTTTTCAGGGTCTCATCAGATAGCGTGAACGAGGCGTGTAGCCCAAATGTGGCCCTGAGCAGCGGCGAACAGTTTCGCTTGCATGCTTCGATGAACCGCACGTTCTCGGCGATGCCCTGATCTCGGGCATTCTCGCCGTCTCGATCCGACACTTCGTAAGCCAGTGACGCCCGCATTCCGACGCGGGCGACCGCATCCGCGATCACGTCCAGCGAACCCGGTATGGCGTTGGGCCCGGAATGGTGGTCGAGTATGGTGGTGGTTCCATTGCGCACGCACCATATCAGAGGCATCATGGCGCTCATCCATACATCCTCTTCTGTAAGGGCACGGTCCAGCCGCCACCAGAGTCTCTCCAGTATCTGCCCGAAAGTCCGCGCCGGCTCGCCATCAAGCTGCATGCCCCGGGCGAATGTACTGTATAAGTGCATGTGAGTGCACGTCATCCCCGGCATTACCAGACGTCCGCCCACGTCTTCAAACTTCGCGCCGGGATACTTCTGCTTGAGGTCCTGTGTAGGCCCCACGTCCGCGACTCGGTCGCCTGCGATGGCAACTGCACCATCTTCGATCACCTGCGACCCGGAATCGCATGTCACGACTACGCCGTTGCCGATGATGAGGTCAGGAACCTTGTCCGCCATCCGCTTCGCACCCGCCTTCCACATGATGTGTCTGCGAACCCCGATCTTCCGACCGGTCGGCCTGCCGCGCCACCGACTCGATGGCCTGCACTATCTGCTCGTAGCCGGTGCATCTGCACAGATTGCCCGCTATCGCCTGACGTATCCCGTCCCTGTCAGGATGAGTGTCCGCGTCGAGCAGGGCTTTGGCCGACATGAGCATGCCGGGCGTGCAGAACCCGCACTGAACCGCGCCGTGCTCTATGAAGGCACGCTGCAGGGCATGCATCTCCCCATCCTCAGCCAGCCCTTCTACTGTAACGATCTCAGCCCCGTCACACTGTGCGGTCAGAACCAGACAGGAATTTACGGCCTGCCCGTTCAGGATCACGGTGCATGCCCCGCACTCGCCCACTCCGCAGCCTTCCTTGGTACCGGTCAAGCGAAGGCGCTCCCTGATTGTATCGAGCAGGCGTTCACCCCCCGGCACGGTCACCGCGCGGGCCTGCCCGTTTACCTTCATGCACACCTCTACCGTGGCTCCAGCTTCCTGCTTGCTGCCGGCGCCTTGCGCACCCGTCCCCGTCACTCCGGCCATACGTCCAACCCCTCCTTAGCTGCGCACTGCCTGATCGCCCTGGTCATGATGGCTGCAAGGACGGGTTCCTTGTACTTTGTGGACCAGCGGACGCCAGTCGCGCTAACCATGGCCCGAGCAGCCTCGCGCCCCGCCTCCTCCGCAAGCTCAACCCCATACTCCCTGCCCAGCATGGTCTGCTCAGCCTGAGCGATCCGGCAAGGCGTTGGAAAAGCGGCCCCCGCTGAGATCCGGGCATCGACGATCTTCGCATCCGAGTCGAACAGCACAGCAACTGCAGCGGCAAGCCTAGAGATGGCAAGCGCGCGCCTCCGCCCAACCTTTATGAAGACTGACTGGGCTTTCGGATCCAACGCCCGGAATCTCACATCAACCAGCAGCTCATCGGGGGCTGCGACCGTCTTGTACGGTCCGGCCACCAGCTCAGCCAGAGCGACCGCACGCCTGCCGCGCACTGAGGCCAGGGTGGCAACTGCGTCCAGCGCAGTGAGTGGCGGAAGGGTGTCGGCGGCAGGTGACGCGTTCATCACGTTCCCGCCGATGGTGGCTCTGTTACGGATCTGGCGAGACCCGATAGTCGCCGCCGCCTCCGCCAGAAACCGCGCCGCTTTGGCGATCACTCGGGACTTTTCAATCTCGGTGTGCGTGGTGGCAGCGCCAATGCATATCTCATCACCGTCACCGCATATCCCGGATATCTCGGGCAGCCCGGATATGTCGACCACGCGCCAGGCGGCCGGTTCCTCCCCTGCTGCTCCCATCGCCGCATGCCTTGCCGACACCATAAGATCAGTCCCGCCCGCAATGGGCCTTGCAGGAACGCCCTGGGCGCGGGCGCACTCCGACAGGTACCGCAGGGCGTCATCTAGGCATGACGGCATGTAGACTTGCATCTGGATCATCGGGCCTCACTCCCCCTTCGTCCCCGCATGGGCCTGAGCGTTCTGCCAAGGAGCACTCTCTCCATGTCCATGGGAAGCGCCCTCACCCTCGCGCCCATGGCGTGGAAGATCGCGTTGGCGATGGCCGCCGCGCCCAGCTCGCACGTGGGTTCGCCTATTGTCTTGGCCCCGTAGGGGCCGTAAGGATCTGCGTTCTCGACGATGATAGGCTTGACCTCTGGCACGTCCATGGCCGTTGGTATCAGGTATTCGTCGAAATTGCGCGTCCTCGTCGATCCCTCGTTCAGCTCGACTTCCTCAAGCAGACCATACCCGCAGCTCATGGCGACGCCGCCGTATATCTGGCCCTCGACCGTCTGTGGGTTGATAGCGCGGCCCACATCGTGGGCGGCTGTCATGTGTTCCACGATAACCTGTCCAGTCTGGGTGTCGACTGCGACCTCCGCCACCTGGCACGCATATACATATGTGAAGTAGGCCTTGCCCTGGCCAGTATGCTCATCCCAGTTGACATGCGGCGCGCCATACCATCCAAACTGGGCCATGAGCCGGCCTTCGTTCCACGCGATCTTCACGGCGTCGTCGAAGTGCATGCGCCTTGCAGGATCGCTCGCCACGTATATCTCGTTGCTGGCGGCCGCGAGCTCCCCCGTGCCAACGCCGAGCTTCGCCGCCGCGCCCTCAAACAGAGCGTCGCGCGCTTTCTGAGCGGCTATGCGCACCGCGCTCCCGCCTATCACGGTGCTGCGCGATGCCACCGTAGGTCCGCTGTCGGGCACAGTGGACGTGTCAGTCTCCATGAAGACCACGCGGTCCAGCGTCACCCCCAGCTCTGTCGCGGCTATCTGCGAGAATATAGTCTTAAGGCCCTGCCCATTCTCAGCGAGCCCCGAAAAGACCAGCACTGAGCCGTCTGTCTGCACCGACACTATTGCCGCGGCTGCGTCAACGCCTTCCGCTCCCAGGGCGCATCCGCGGAAACTGCACGCCATGCCTATTCCGCGCTTTATCGCCCTGCCCTCGTTCTCCACGCAAAGTCGAGCGCGCTTTTCGCCCCACCGCGCCGTCTCCGTGGCCTTGCGCACAACCTCTTTGAGCGATACCGTATGCTCATCCAGCTTGTGCCCTGTAGCCGTGACTGATCCGCCCTCGAAGCCGTTGACCATCCTGAGCTGAACAGGATCCATCCCAAGCTCCAGCGCCACTTCGTCCATGAGCGATTCATTGGCGAATATCGCCTGCGGAGAGCCGAAGCCCCGCATGGCTCCGGTGTAGGTATTGTTGGTGAACGCGGCATAGATGTCGGTCTTCACATTCTCCACGACGTAAGGTCCTGTCGCCTGAACCGTGGAGCGCCACGTCACGAAGGCGCTCTGCGATGCGTATCCGCCTGCATCGGCCAGCATGCGAACTTCCATGGCCGTGATGCGCCCGTCGCGCCGCACGCCGATTTTGTAGTGCATCCTGTACGGATGGCGCTTGTATGACTCCACGAGAGACTCTTCGCGGGTGTTGACCATCTTGACCGGCCTTCCCGTGAGCTGGGCTCCGAGGGCAACGCGGGCGCACATGGCGGACATCACCTCGTCCTTGCCTCCGAACGAGCCGCCCATGTGGCTCTGGACTATCCTCACCTTAGCCAGCGGCAGCCCGAGCACGCCTGCCACCGCCCGCCTACACGTGAAGGGGTTCTGAATGGAACCGTACACCGTCACGCCGCCGCCTGCGCCGGGCAGAGCCACCGCCGCCTCCGGTTCGATGTATGCGTGTTCGATGAGCTGAGTGGCGTAATCGCGTTCGAGGATCACATCGGCCTGGGCAAACCCCTGCTCCACATCGCCCTTGCGCACAACATGGTGAGCAGCGATATTCCCCGGATACTCGTCGTGAAGCTGGGGCGACCCGGGCCGGATGGCTTCCTCCGGGTCGAAGATGGCCGGAAGCTCCTCATACTCCACCCGAACAGCGCGCGCCGCCGCCTGCGCCGCCTCCCGCGACTCGGCAAGCACCAAGGCTACGGCGTCTCCCATGAACCTGACTCGATCCGGGCACAACACGGGCTGGTGCGGCACTACCACGCCGAAGGTCCGCGAGCCCGGCACATCGGCAGCTGTCAGCACCCGAACAACGCCGGGCATGGCCTCTGCTTTCGACTTATCGATAGCTACTATCCTAGCATGAGGATACCGCGTCCTCACCGGCAGGCCCCACAACATGTTGTCGAAGGCCAGGTCGGCGCCGAACAGAGCGCGCCCTGTCACCTTGTCGGCGCCGTCAACGCGAGGCGCGCGCGCTCCAACCGGATGCCACATTTCGTCTTGGCAGTTCATGCAGTCGATCCCTCCTCCGCCCCCCGGCCGCCGTCGCGGCTCCGCATCGCATGGAACACGCGCTCGCTCGTGGCCGGCGCGTGGGTGACTCTGGCCCCGACGGCTCTGTCGATCCCGATGGCTATCGCAGGCGCTATCGGAACCATCACCGCTTCGCCCACTCCCTTGGCGCCGTACGGACCGGAAGGCTCCAGCACTTCGCACGCGACGGTGTCCATGTCGGGCGCATCGATGCTAGTGGGGATGATGTAGGTGCTGAAGTTCGGCGTCAAGGTCTTGCCGCCCTCGATTATCGTATCTTCCATCAGGGCATAGCCCATCCCCATCACCATTCCGCCCTCTGACTGCCCCCTCAGGCCCTGCGGATTGATGACGCGTCCGCAGTCGATCGCCGCGAAAGCCCCAAGTACCGTCGTCTCGCCGGTCATCTCGTCCACTTCCACCAGGGCAACATGGGTTATGTATGTGTTGATGATGTGCGGAAGCCCCAGAGCCCCAGGTATCTGCATTTTGGAGACCGGCCATATGAACGCGCCGTCCGCAGTGATCTCGCGCCCCGCAGAAGCTGCACGCGCCGCCAGTTCCTGCGACGTGATGTGGGCCGTCCCATCGGCGCGTCGGCAGACTCCTTCAGAGTACACAACCTCTTCCGGATCGCATCCGAAGACGACCGCTGCCTCACTGCGCAGCTTATCACGCATGTCGGTAGCTGCCCGGAAAATGGCGTTGCCCCCGGTATACACCGACCGCGATGCCGTACACGATCCGGAATCAGGCCCTAGCCCTGTGTCGCCCACAAAGACTTCCACATCGTCCACATGCACCTCAAGAGCTTCGGCGGCCATCTGAGCATAGGTCGTGGAATTCCCCTGGCCGATTTCCGGGCACGAAAGCCCTACCGTCCACCGGCCGTCGCCAAGCAGCCTTATGAGGGCGGCGCCATAGTCAGGCAGCCCCACTCCAAGGCCTGTGCCCTGCATCTCAGTGGCAAGCCCCACGCCGCGCTTACGCCAGGGCGCCGACGACTGCCTGCAGTACTCCTCGCGCCGGGCCCAGATGTCACACTGAGCAGCAGCCTCTATTGTGGGAATGGCTCCTACCGACTCCACCATAGTGTGCCCGAGCGGATTCGGATCCCCCGGATGCAGAGCGTTTCGCAATCTGATCTCGACAGGGTCGATTCCCAGTTCCGAGGCCAGCCGGTCCACCTGGTGCTCTATGGCGAAGTTCGCCTGAAGCTGGCCAAAACCGCGGAAGGCTCCGGCAACGCCGTTGTTGGTGTATACACAGTAGCCGTCCATCACGATCGCGGGTATTCGGTAGACGCCGGTACATCCTTCGAGGGCCAGGTTAGTCACCGGCCCACCCAGCGACGCATACGCCCCGGTGTCCGACACCAGGCGCACCTCATGTGCGAGCAGCGTCCCGTCGCGCCGCGCACCGGTCTTCATGTAGATGGTCATTGGATGGCGCTTCCACCCGGCAACCGTCGACTCCTCGCGCGACAGCACTATCTGCACAGGGCGATGGGCAGCCAGGGCGCCCATGGCCAGCAGAATCTGGAGAGTGATCTCGTCCTTGCCCCCAAACGCGCCGCCGGTCGGGCTTGTGACAACCCGGATCCTGGATGGCTTGATCCCGAGTGCCCTGGAGATCTGCATCTGATCCCGGTACGGGTGCTGGGCTCCGCAGTATACTGTGACCTCGCCCCCTGGGCCCGGCACGCCCACTCCCTGCTCCGGCTCCATGAAGGCATGCATCTGCCGAGGCAGCCTGTAGGTCCCTTCCACAATCACGTCGGATGCGGCAAACCCCTGTTCTACGTCGCCGTTCTCGACGTGAGTCTGCATATGCACATTGCCCGACTCATGCACCTTGGGCGAATCGGGCAGCATGGCTGCCTCGGGATCATCTACAACAGGCAAGACCTCATATTCCACGTTCACCAGCGCCAGCGCCTGCTCGGCTTCTTCTGCACTCTCAGCTATCACCAGAGCTACCGCGTCGCCCATGTACCTGACCTTGTCGCGGCACAATACCGGCTGGTCGGGTATGGCTATCCCGTAGCCGTTCAGCCCCGTCACATCGCGCCAGGTGAGCACCTTCACCACTCCCGGTGCGCTCTCGGCCCTGGCAGTATCGATCGACTTGATGTTGGCGTGAGGATATCTGCTTCTGAGCACGCGCCCATAGGCCATCCCGGGGAACTTCAGATCGCCCATGTATTTTTGCCCGCCGGTGACCTTGCCGCGTGCATCCACCCGCATTACAGGTCTGCCCACCCATTTGAAGTCCTGCATGGCGCGTCCCTCACCTCACTATCCACCGCCGACGGGATGCATTATTGAGATCTCGTCCCCGTCGGACAGAAGCTTATCGTCGAACTCGCGGCGATGGTTGACCAGCGCCATCACGTAGCTGGAGTCGTCCAGCCCTATATGGCGGTACAGATCTGCCACCGTCGACCCCCGCGCAAGTTCCAGAGTCATCTCGGCTTGTCCCGCCTGGCAGGCGAGTTCGCCGAAGGCGACTACATGCACTCGAATGGAGTCGGAGTCGCAGCATGGCTCCTCGGCCTTCCGGCCTGCCGACGCGGATTGCCCCTGGCCCGGTTGATGGCCGGCGCACGGACCCGGCTCGCCGTGGCCACAGCACTCATGCTCGCGCGAACCCCCGCCCGCCTCAAGCTCCCATTTGGCTCGCGGTTCACCCACCTCATCGGGCCAGACGGCCGCGTGAAGCGCCTGATAGGTCAGGGCCTCCACCATGGCCAGCCTGTATTCGCGTGACCCACGTATGTCGGTTATGGGCGAGGCGGCCTCACGGGCCAGGGGGCACACCCTTGCGAGCAATTCGGCGGTGACTCGACGCCCTTCCAGCGCTTCCTCCAGCTTGCGCGCACGTACGACAACAGGCGCACAAGACCCGAGCGCCACTGCAACGCGGCTCAGCACGCCGCGCTCAAGATGGGCATGCACAGCCACACTGGCGACGGCAATGGACATGGCCCGCCGCCCGCCCAGCTTGCGGAAGGCCCACACACAGCTCGGCTCATCGCACGGGACTTCGACCCCCCGAATTACCTCCCCCGACGCCAGCGCCGACTTGCCCGGGCCCAGGAAGAACTGGCCGGCCTCGATCGCCCGCTGCCCGGCGAGCCCCTCAACCACTATCCGGGCGTCCATGGCGATGAGCGCTGGAATCGTGTCGCCCGCCGGGGAGGCAGTCGCAATGTTGCCGCCCAGAGTACCGCGGTTTCTGATCTGGGGAGAGCCTACCGCCGCGCTCGCCGCTGCAAGCAGCGGGGCTTTCTGTGCCACCAGGCGTGAACGGGATATGCTCGCGTGTGTGCACCCCGCCCCCACCCACAGCGTGCGGCCTGTATCTTCAATTGCCGACATGTCGGCCGCGCGGTCGATGCTGATCACCGCACACGGTCGAACCTTTCCGTCCTTCATCTTCACCAGAAGGTCGGTTCCGCCCGCCACCAGTACCGCCCCGGGCTCGGCAGCCAACATCTCCACGGCCTCCCGGGCGCGCCGGGCTGTCAATGCTCTGAATGTATCCATCTCCTCCGCTCACCTCCCTCGAAGAAGCGACATGCAGCCTACCTGGGCGCCATCTGGATGCATTCGAACACAGGACAGACGCTGGCGCACATGGCGCACCCTACGCACTTCTCCTCATCCACGTGCGGCAACCGCTTCTCGTCGAGGGTGATCGCCTGGTGCCCGCCGTCCTGGCACGCAATGTAGCAGACGTCGCACTTGACACAGGTCTCCAGGTTGATTTTGGACACCGGCTTGTACTCCCGCGAAAGGTGAGAGTGTTCCACGATGTTCGGTAGCGCCAGCCCCACAAGCTCTTCCACTGACGACATGCCCTTGTCTTCCAGATAGACTGACAGGCCGTCGGTAAGGTCCTCGATGACCCTGAACCCGTGCTTCATCACCGCCGTGCAGACCTGCAGGTTCCTCGCGCCGCACAGGAGAAACTCCACAGCGTCGCGCCATGTAGTGATGCCGCCTGTGGCTGAGATAGGCATATTCACAGCCTTGGCGATCTCCGCCACACATCGCAAGGAAATGGGCTTGATAGCCGCGCCGGAGTAGCCTCCGTATGAAGACTTGCCGTCGACGATCGGATAAGGAACGAAATTGTCGATATCCACTCCGATTAGGCTTTTCACTGTGTTGATGGCGGTTATTGCGTCCGCCCCGGACTTCTGCACCGCATGTGCAATGTGCGGAAGATCCGCAACCAAGGGCGTGACCTTGATCGACACCGGCACGCGCGAGGCGGCCTCCTTCACCCACCTGGCCGTGCGCTCCGTGAGCTCGGCGTCCTGTCCGATTGTGGAGCCCATCCCGCGCTCTGGCATGCCGTGCGGGCATGAGAAACTGCACTCGATGAAGTCCACGCCCGCCGCTTCGAGCCTCCTAACCAGCCTCTGCCAGTGCTCCTTCTTCTGGCCCATGATGCTCGCCCCAACCACCTTGTGGGGATATGCCTTCTTCAGCTCTCGAACGTCCTTCTCCACTTGGTCGATGTGGCGCTCCGAGATAAGGTCGATGTTCTCGAGGCCGATCACTTTCTTGTCCTCGAAATCAAGCCCGGCCATCATGGGGTAGACTAGTTCGACAACTTCCTCCTCAACGGATGTGGTCTTGAGCACCGCTGCCGCCCATCCCGCATCAAACGCCCGCGCCACCATCTCCGCATTGTCGGTGCACGGAGAGGCTGCCAGCGTAAACGGGTTTTCGAACCTAATCCCCGCGAACTTGATAGAAAGATCCACGCTCACTCCGATCCCTCCATTAATAGATAATTGCAGTCACAAATCAGCTGCGCGCCGGGGTCACTCGGTCGAGATAGGCCCGGATCCCCGCCGCAGCCCGAAGGCCGTCGCTCACCGCCTGCACCACCGTAGTTCCCCCATTGACACCGTCTCCGCCTGCGAAAACGCCTGCGACAGACGTCGCACCGGTCTCGGCATCCGTCGTGATCATCCCGGCGTCCGAACGCGCAAGCGACCCAAGAGCGGCGAATATGGACTCGTTCGCCGCCTGCCCGAATGCCAAGACTACAGTGTCGGCGCTGATCGTCTCATCAGGCTCGCCCGAAGGCACTGCACGCGGACGGCCCGATGCGTCATCCTCGGCCAACCTCATCCTGATCATCCGCACCCCCACTACCTTGCCGTCGGCATGCAACACCTCCGCGGGCGACAGCAGGAAAGCGAGTTTCACGCCTTCTTCCTCGGCGGACTCGATCTCCTCCGCCCACGCCGGCATCTCGCCGCGCGTGCGTCGGTAGGCGATGGTGACCGACTCCGCCCCCAGTCGAAGTGCGGTGCACGCCGCATCGACGGCAACATTGCCCCCGCCGAGCACGACCACACGACCCAGAGGTCGCTCGCGCGCGCACTCGTCCGGTCCACCTGCGGCCCGCAGGAACGAATAGGCTGATATGACGCCGGGCGCATCGGCCCCCGAAATATCGGGGACTGCAGGCTCGCCCAGCCCGGCCCCGATGAACACCGCGTCATACTCGCGGAGCAGGTCGTCCATTGCGACATCCCGCCCAACTACGGTATTGGGCACAAACCGCACGCCTGCGCTGAGGATCCAGTCAACCTCTCGATCCAGCACCTCCCGCGGGAGACGGTAGGGGGGTATCCCATACCGCATGACCCCTCCCGGCTCTGGCGAGCTGTCGTATATGGTGACCGCCTCTCCGGCCGCCACGAGCGCCAGGCTGCATGCAAGCCCTGCAGGGCCCGCCCCGATCACAGCGACCTTCCTGCCGGTCGGCAGAGCCGCCGTCACCGGCCGGATTCCGCGGGCCATCTCCTGGTCCATGGCGTACCGCTGCAGGCAGGCAATGGCCACGGGCTCCGATAGACCTGCGCTTGTGCATCCCTTCTCACACTGAGCTTCGGATGGGCAGACGCGCGCACACACTGCCCCAAGCGGATTGGCCTGCCTGATCAGGCGGGCCGCTCCCACCATGTTCCGTTGCGATATGCGGCGTATGAACCCAGGGATGTCGACGCCAACTGGGCAGCCCTTGACGCATGGGGCATCATGGCAGAAAATGCACCTGCCTGCCTCAGCCAGGGCCTGATGGGGCTTGAGCCCACGGTCGATCTCTTCCATAGTTGACAGCCGAATCGACATATCAAGAGTATCAGGCGTTTGACGTGCCGCCATATCCCGCACCTCCCTGCATGCACCTGGGGTCGCGGCCGTTCCTGGCGGCGACCATCTCGGCCACAACGCTCACCGCAATCTCGCGGGGCGAATCGCCTCCGATAGCAAGGCCGATAGGCGCATGCACCATTGCCAACGCTTCCTCGGAGACTCCCTTGGCCCGAAGTCCTTCAAAACAGCTATCGACCTTGGACCTGCTGCCCATCATCCCTACGTAGTACGGACACTGAGTGAGCCGGAGGACGCCATGCAAGACTTGAGCATCCCAGGCGTGGCCGCGAGTGACTATCACCACGTACGAATCGGGCCCGCCCGGCGCCTTCGACGCAGCCTCCACAAAATCGCAGGCCATCACCGAATGAGCCCATGGCGCGCGCTCCCGATCGGCGTACTCGGGCCGATCATCAATTAGCGTGACTCGAAATCCCGCAAATGCTGCGAGTTCGCCCACTGCCAGGCCCACATGGCCCGCGCCGAACACCCATACCTCGGGGCCGGGCGACATGTAGTCCACAAACAGCTCGATCTCCCCTCCGCACACCATGCCGAGATGCGTCAGGCCGCCGCACTCCTCGGAATAGCAGAGGCGGGTCGAGGCCCTGGAGCGTATCGCCGCCAGCGCCGCCTGGACTGCCTGGGCTTCGAGAGCGCCGCCGCCCACAGTGCCCGTGGTCTTCCCATCCGGGCGCACCAGCATCTTGAACCCGGGCTTGGCAGGCGTCATGCCGCCTGAGGCTACGACCGTCACCAATGCCGCAGGCTGGCCCGACTCAAGTGTGCGAACGGCCTCTCTCAAGACGTCAATTCCCATCTGTTGCACTTCCCTCCGGTTCCTCCATGCAAGACGCGATCCTGGGCATCTGCAGGAGCGCCTCGATGTAGTCGGATGGAGTGTCGAGGTCCATCCGTATACCTTCTGACGAGACTTCAACAAGGCTTCGGATCGGGTCGGCGTTGGCATTCACAATATCCCTGAGAGTGCGCGCCGCTCCCAGCGCTTCCAGCTCCGCGCGGAGCCCGGCCGACAGCAGCGTCGGGTGGCCTCGCCGCCCCTCATGCACCGGCACCAGAACAGCTCGGGCGCGCTCCGCAGGCGACCGCTGCGCAAACTCCGCTATCAGCACGTCGATGACATCAACACCTACAGCCGGATGGTCCGACAGCGTGATCAGGAATGCTTCCGCATCGGCCCTTGCTGCCCCGACACCGCAAGCCACTGAAGCGGCCATTCCATCTTCCCATGCGGAGTTCACAGCAACGCGGATCGGCGCCCTTCGGCCAGAATCCCCCTCACTGCCTCCAAGCACAGCCCGGGTCACTTCGTCAGCTCGACACCCCACCACCACTATTACCTCACTGGCCGTGGATCCGGCGAGCGTCTCGGCCACGTGGCGCACCATGGGCATCCCGCCCCAGGGCAGGAGCTGCTTGGGCCGCCCCATCCGGGCGGATGCGCCGGCAGCTAACACTACCGCCGATACCACAGGCGACCTCCTGCCAAGCCCGCTCATCCTTGCGCCGCGTCGGCGCCCTGCGCAACCGCCCACCCGGCCATCTGCCTCGCCGCATCGTCAATCGACTCGACGATGGCCTTGTAGCCTGTGCAGCGACACAGATTGCCCGAGATGGCCTCGCGTATCTCGGCCTGCGTGGGGAGGGGATTCGACGCAAGCAGCGCGATTGCCGACATGATCATCCCCGGCGTGCAGAAACCGCATTGCACTGCACCGTGCCTTATGAACGCCTCCTGCACCGGGTGAAGCTCTCCTTCGCGATCGAGCCCTTCAATGGTAGTGACGCTCCGACCTGTGCACTGGTACGCGAGTACAAGGCAGGAGTTGACTGCAGTGCCGTCGAGCAAGACGGTGCACGCTCCGCACTCCCCCTTGCCGCAGCCTTCCTTCGTGCCGGTGAAGTTGAGCTCATCCCTGACAAACTGCAGCAGTGTCATGGACGTCGGCACAGTCCTGACGTATTCGTCGCCATTGACGGTGATCCTTACCCTGACGGCCTCCATGAAATGCCCTCCTAACGCGGTAGATGCTGTGAAGCGCGGACGAACTCGCCCGCGCCGTCGGCGCCGCAGAACCTGCCATGCGCCGCGACGAGGTTCCCCCGGAGGAATACCTCCCTGACCCGGCACGCGGCCTTCATCCCCTCGTATGGCGTGTACCCGGCCTCAGATAGCAGCTCAGATCCGTTTAGCGTGTGCTGAGCCGTGGTGTCGAGTATGACGATATCGGCGTCAAGCCCCGGCGCTATCCGGCCTTTCCTGTGCGACATGCCGAACAGGCGCGCAGGATTTTCGCACATCATCTTCACCATCTGGCCAACCGTTATAGTGCCGGTCGCCACGGCGTAGGTGTATATCAAGGGCAAGAGCGTCTGCACGCCCGGGATACCGGGCAGAGTGTCGAAGCAGAAGCGCCCGAGGGCCTTCTGGTCAGGCGTGAATGCGCAGTGATCTGTCGAGAATGTATCAATGTCGCCCCCGGCGGCCCCAGCCCAAAGCGCGTCCTGATCCGCCTTTGTGCGCAATGGAGGGCTCATTATGAATAGACGGGCGTCGGCGCCGGCGTATCGGCCTTCGTCGAGCAGGAGATAGTGCGGGCACGTCTCGGCCAAGACCTCTTGACCTTCGCGCCTGGCCTCGGCGATAGCCCTCACCGCCCCGCTGGTGGATACATGCACGATATACACAGGCGCATTGGCCGCCTTGGACGCCGCAATGACCTGCCCCACGGCCCGCTCCTCGGCCTCTGCCGGCCTCGATTCGCCGTGGTATGTGGGGGAAACACGCCCAAAGGCCTCAAGCCGGCTTCGAGCTTGTTCGATCAGAGCGTCATCCTCGGCATGCACAGTCACGAGCACTCCATGGCACTTCGCCTCGCGAAGCAGCGCCTGAAGGTCGCCCCCCTCCAACATGTAGCCTGCGTCTTTGTAGGTGGTAAAGACCTTCGCGCTGGCTATCCCCCCCCGGCGCAGCTCGGCCAGCTGATCGCCGATGTCAGCGTCGATTCGGATACAGTTCTGATGAACGGAATAGTCCACCGCCGCCAGGGGTCGGATCTCCGAAAGCCGCGCCTCGGCGCACTGAAGCAGCGTCATCTTGGGAACATGGTCAGCATAGTCGATGACCGTGGTCACGCCGCCCGCGGCCGCGCATCGAGTGCCCGACACGAAGTCATCGGCCGTGACAGTGCCGCGGGAGCGCAAGCCGAAGTGGACGTGGGGATCGATCACGCCCGGCATCACTAACATGCCGCGGGCATCTACCTCTCGCTTGGCTCGGGCCAGGTGCACTCCCGCGCGCGCGGGCGCGCCGTCGCCTCCTGAGGAAGGCAGGACTTGAGCAATCGCGCCATCCTTGATCAGAACATCGGCAACTTCAACTGAATCCGATAACGCAACATTGCCGCCGAGTATGGCCAGGTCATACATACACTACACCTCTCACGACAGGACGCTGGGCGCGACACGCGCGAGCTCTCGCTCGAGAAGAGCGATGTCTGGTGGGATAGTGATAGGCTCACCGGCTGCGCGGATGCCCGTCTGTATGTCTTTTAGGCCATTGCCTGTGACTATCGCACAGGCACTGGCAGACGAATCGATAATGCCTTCACGAACGGCGCGCGCCAGCCCCGCCAGGCCCGCGACGCCCGCTGGTTCCCCAAAGACCCCTGCGGTGCGGCCCAGCAACCTCATCGCAGAGAGGATCTCCTCATCCGACACGTCAATCATCGTGCCGCCAGAGTCGCGTACGGCGTTCACTGCCTTCACAGGATTCCTGGGTTCACCGACTGCAATGGAATCGGCGATCGTATCTTCGTGGCCGGGTTGCATGGGCATTTGGGTCCTAAACGACACACTGATGGGGTTGGACCCCTCCGCCTGTACGCCGAGGATCCTGGGCGTCCGAGGTATTACACCAATATTGTGTAATTCTCGGAACCCCTTCCATACTCCTGCAACAGTGCACCCATCGCCCACTGACACCACCACCCAGTCCGGCAGGGCCGAACCAAGCTCTTCACATATCTCGAATGATACTGTCTTTTTGCCTTCAACCATGTACGGGTTGATCGCAGCATTGCGGTTGTACCACCCGTAGCGCCCAATCGCCTCGCGCGAAAGGTTGAACGCATCCCTGTAGCTGCCCTGCACGCGTATGACAATGGCGTTGAATATGCGAAGTTGCGCCAGCTTCCCGGCTGGAGCCCGCTCAGGAACGAATATCACGGCGGGCAGGCCGACTGAAGCGGCACAGCCCGCGCAGGACGATGCGGCGTTGCCCGTAGAAGAACAGCTGATGACTTCGGCGCCTGCTTCGAGCGCCATAGCCACCGCCACCGCCGATGCACGGTCTTTCAGTGAAGCGGTGGGGTTTACGCCATCGTCTTTTACGAACACATCCGAAAGCCCGATCTCCTCCGCAAGCCTGCGCGCGCGGTAGATGGGCGTTCCCCCTACTCGAAGTTTCGGGCGAGGGCCGCCCGGCGTCACGGGCAGGAGGTCTTCATACCGCCATATTGACCTGTCAGGGTTACTGGCGAGAGATCGCACGAGAAGACCGCCGTCGATTGAGCCATAATCATAGACAACATCGAGTATGCCGCCGCACGCGGGGCACGTATAGGTGGACGGAAGAGAGCCGTACTGAGCCTGGCATGAGACGCAGGTGAAGGACTTCACGCGATTCATCAACCGTCAAGCCTCCCTGGTAGCCTGTATAACTGCATACTATGGCAATTCAACGCGTCATCTCGATTCCCTCCATTTGATCAGGCAATGCTTATAATATGGTCGGTAGGCGCGCACTCGGGCACAGCGCCCGGCGAGGCGAGCAGGATTACCTGGCGTGTGAGCGACACGCGGCGAAGGGCAGCCACAAGCCCGGCGGGGATAGGGGTCGACGACAGGTGCTCCACAACCAGGGGCACTACGTCACGTGCGTCTGCCAGCTCCCTGATAGCCAGTTCGACGGCGAGTTGAGCCTGCTTTCGCATGCACTCGTCCGCCCTACGGGCGCCTTCGAGGAAGAATGTCGCTTGTCCATCATCTATGGTACACGTCACTTGCACGTCACGCGCTTCAGCGACAAAGCGGAGGATCTCCGACACTGACTCAGCCAGCCTTGCGGCGGCCTCGGGAGCGCGTTCATCGAGCAGTTCCTCTAGAAGCTCGCGGGCGCATGCGGCGGCCTCCTTCCGAAGTGCTGCCTTCTCGTCGCGAACAGCCACCTCTGCCGCATCGCTGGCTGCTTCCCATACATCGATGGCGCCAAGTTCGCTCTCACTCTCCCCAAGCTCCTGCAGACATGCACCAAGCTCACTGGCAAGGCGCTCTCTTTCCAGAGCCTTGAGCGCGTATTCCTCTGAAAGCTCCCGAAGGCGTCCATTTGCCCTGGCGTCGGAAAGCGCATCCCGGTTGGCTTCAGCCAGGGCAATCTCCTCAGCGGCTATCTCCATGTCCATCTCGATGCAGGGCTCTGTGAGCCCCCCCAGGGCAGATTCGAGCCTGGCATGAGCATCCTGAAATGCCCATTCCAGCCGGCGATAACGCTCGTACGCATCGAGATAGCTGGAGGCTGACGCACAGCCCGACCTGCGCAGGAGTTCGGTCAGCCGCTCGCGGGCTCGCACCGTTCTCACGCGCACCAGATTCGCCTCATTATGCATACGTGTGGAATCGGCCAAGGCCTCCTTCATCTCGTCCGCCATGGCATCCCTGCGCTGCGCCAGGCGGCGCAGTTCGCCCAGTTCATCCACGTATTCCTCAAGCGTGCGGCCACGAAGCATTGAGGACAGCTGTTGCCTGTGCCACGCGAGCTGCCTGGCGAGAGCGGCCCGCTCTTTGTCGAGGGCAGCCCGGGCCTCGGCTCGCCCTTCGATCTCAATGCCGCGCCTTATTCCATACACCGTCGACAACAGGCCCGTCGCCATCAAGGTCAGAAGAACCGATACCCCGGCTTCAGGGATCACCGCGGCACGCGACGGCCATACATCAGGCGGCAGCATGATGGCTGCGAGCGATAGCGCTGCGACCACGACGCCTGCTATCGTAATCCGCTCGGCCGCTTTCCTCTGCATGAGCACTCGGTCTGCCGACGCGATCTGTGAACCGACCCTATCGAGCGCCTCTTCCCGGTCCGAAATGACAGCAGACAGCGTCCGGGCTTGCGATACCACATGCTCAGAACGGTCTTTGCCGCGAGCCGATCGGATCTTCTCATGGGTCAGCGCCTGCTCTACCTTGAGCCTCGCCACCCATGCGGCTGCACACGATAGTTTGGCTTCGAAATCTTGAGCCTTTCTTTCCAGATCTCGCAGAGATCCATCGAGCGACCGCACTTCGGCAGCTATGGCAGGCTCGAACGCCCCGTCACTACCGGGGCAGGCGGCGCGACGGTCGCGAGCCGCATCCAACGCCTCCCGAGCGACTCGGGCGGATGAGAGCTTCTGGTCACACTCGTTGAAGCATGCCTTGAGACGCTCAATGTAGTCCTGTATGTCATCACGCTCAGCGCACGTAATCAGGGCGGACTCAATGCATGACAGCCTGCCGTCGATGAAGCTCACGCGCTCGGCAAGCCACGAGAGCCTAGACTCAAGCGCTGCCCTCCGGGAGCGCAGTCTGTGGGCCTGGTCAACTCGGCCCTCCAGTCGCGCCCGATGCACATGCATGCTCCCGTCGCGAGCATCGACTCCCTCCCCCGCATAGACCTCGCCCGCCATGTCGTCCATGGCGTCTATGGCCGCGCACAGCCTGGTCTCGGCCACGGGCAGCACCGCCGACAGGGGCAGGCTGAGAAGGGCCATATGCCCATCAGGGTGAGGCCCCGCTGCGCCGCCCGCCGTCGGCAGGGCGAACGCCATTACATGCTGGCTCGGTATTCCGATTTCGACACCGGCGCCTTGGTCAGTGGCCCGCCGAGCCACCCTACCGTCATCCCCCCTCTCGAGAGTCAGCGTGATCCGGGAGCCGCTGCCGTCCACCAGCACCAACTTGGCCCAGAAAACGCCTGCGAGATCTCCCGCCCAACGCAGGGCCGACACGAACGCTCGGGCCACAGCCGGATCGTCCACCGACACCACAGACAGCCCCGGCGCCAAGTCAGTCTCAATCGCCCGCCGCTTGGCCCTGACCTTTAGCGCGAGTCTCTCGATGAACAAGGGTGTCCACCTCCCCCAGAGCGCCCAGCCCCAGCTTGAGTGCACGAGCCACAACCTCGGGCGGCTTTCGCGCCGCGCCGGGTTCTGCCGTCAATCGGGCGGCTTTTCGGAAGAACGCTTCGTCGAGGTCCATACTGCGCACGTCAGAGGAGCGCCACGGCGGACAGCTCACCCGCGTATGGTCTGCCACCGTCAGATGAAAGAACTTGCTCCGAAAATCCTGCTCAGCCAGGCTCACCAGTCCCACGTCGCCAGGCTCCGTTTCGCCCTCGACCTCGGCTCTGAGGCACAGTTCGGAGCTGGCGAGGCGCGCAAGGCGAGTGTACAGCTGCTCCCTCGCGCGAGTTGTAGTGACCTCGATATTAACCACTCGCTGAGGGCGGCCGGGCACTTTGATGGGGTATACGCGGACTCCGTCACCACGCACTGTCACGATCAATGCGTGGCGCTCGCCACGAGTGTCGAAGCCAAGATGGACCGGCGAGCCTGAATACCAGCAGGTGGCACGGCCCACCGAGTTGTTCACCATGTTGTGGTAGTGGCCCAATGCCAGATAATCCAGGCCCGACTGGGATAGCCCAGTCGGCGTGACGGGCGATATGAAGGAATCCAGACCCGGCGTGGCCTCGAATGTTCCATGCATGAGCCCGATGTGTATGCCTGAGCCTTCGATTACCAGGTTGGCCAGCGCATTGGTCGTCGAATTCCGCGAGGTAGTACGCAGGCCCCATACACTCACTCCGGCCATCGGGGATACACGCGACCACTCCTCACCCGAAAACAGGTGCACATTGGGTTCACTGCACACTTGGCGAAGCATTGCGAGGGAGTGAACTTCCTCAGCCTCTCCCGGCACGACGGCGGCAAAAATCGAGGCCGCCGCGAGCCTGCGGAAACCTTCGCGCACAGCGGACGCAGTGGAGTCTGAGACTGAACGGGCCGATATCAGGTCTCCCGCTATCAGCATGATGTCGGCGGCCTGGCGTATGGCCTCGTCCACCAGGAAGTCAAACGCCGACACCAGCTCAGCACGGCGAGTACTACGGCAGTCCCTGTTGTAGTCTGTGAGCACGTGATCAAGATGAACGTCGGATGTATGCAGAATTTTCAGTAACTTCACGGCGCAGCCTCCCAGTAGAGGTGGGCATCGATACACTGCGGCAATAGGCGAGACCCCACACGGTTGCCAGATGGATTCCGCAGAGTTTCGCCATTATAGACGATACCGGCTCGTTATATGCCGCTGGACGCAATCAGCCCGCGACTGCTATATAGTTCGCCTCTTTGCGCCGTTTCCCTTCTATTTGAACACTCAGCCTAAGCCGGCGTACCTGTCGAGCACTCTCTGGACAGCCAGCGCCATGCTGCGGCGAAGAATAGCCGGTTCCAGAATCTCAGCCGACTCGCCGAAAGTGGCAACCCATGCCCTGAACTCATTACACCCGGGCATGATGTCGCGATAGATCACGGATCCGTCAGGCTCAGCCTCGTACCCGGCGTCGGGCCTGTCGGCGGTATCGGCGTACAGCCGATCTAGCACGTTGAAGTCGTCCGCGAAACGCACAGCCACCTTCACCGGGGCGGAACTGCACTCCACGCCCCAGCACGACTTCGCGTGTTCCTCTACGAGGCTGTCGTCAGGCGGCGCAACGTAGGCCGCGGCCGGCCCGAAGCTCTTGATGCGAGATACCCTGAAATGGCGGAATCCGCCGCCGGATTCGGCTGGTCCATTGTAGCCATACAGATACCACGCACAGGTACGCCAGTCGTACACCAACGCGGTGGGGCATGTATCACGCTCGGTAGGACGGCCGTGCCGATCGATGTAGACCAGCCGAATCGGAGCCCACTCTGCTACATAGGCCCCGAGTTCGTCGATCTTGGATTCCTCCTGGCCGTCGCCGTAGATCGTCCGACCAGCCTTGACCACCCGCCTGCGCACACCGCTGCCCGCAAGGCTGGCCTGCAACCGCTGCTTGACGCCATCAGCGCCTTGGGCGCCGGAGAGGATCGCCAGAAGCGTACGCGCCTCGAGGGGCGACAGGCCGGTAACGGGGAAAGCGAAGTCTCGCGATGCTAGGCTCCAAACCTCATTTTGGGGCTCCTCGGCCAGCCCATCGTCTTCACATTCGCTATCCGGCTCTTCATCATCTTCGCAGCCTCCAGCGAGCGGAGCCCGACCGTATTCGGCCAGGCGGAGCAGGTCGCTGTGGACTATCGAGGGCGCCACGCCCACGGCGCGGGCGATGTCGGTAACGCTGAGCCCTTCCGGCGCCGACATCAGCAGGTTGACTATGGCTATAACGCGCTTGAACATCTCGTCGGCCAGGCAGCTATCTTCCGTCGGCATCGAGGCGACCCTCCTTCGAGCATTCTGGGCCGTGTGTACTGTAGTCGTCTGTACCGTGGTCGAGCGTGCTATACATGTCGCGCATACGCATAGCGCTTTCAATCAGCTGCATGCGCAGGCACTCGGGCTCGATCACCAATGCCGAACTGCCAAAGCTCCTGAGCCACACACGAAATTCCGAGAGCCCGGCCACGACATCTACCAGTTCCCATACACCCGTATCTACCTGCGATAGGCGAGCGCTGGGCCTGTCGGCGATCTCTGCCCGCAGGCGCGCAAGCACGTTCATCTCGTCGAAGAAATGCACCCTCACCCGCGTCGGCTCCCCGGCGTATACACCCCACATGCCCGAGACGTACGAGGCGAGGTCAAAGTCGCAAGGCCACTGGAACAGCCTGTTCGTTACGGCTACCCTTGCGATCCGGTCGACTCTGAAGTGACGTACCTCACGTGCCGTGCAGCATGTGGCCACCAGGTACCACATGTCGTGGAACCAGTAGTACACAAGGCCGAGAGGCTCAACCTCGCGGGCACTCTGAGCCTCTTTCCGTCTTTCCATGTACTTTATCTGCACCACACGATTCTCCAGCGACGCGACTTCCAGAGCGTCCACTCGTGCCAGGATGGCCGGATCACCCCGCCGAGCCCTCCCCTTGGTGTACCTGCGCCGACGAATCGCTTGAGCCTGATCAACACAGGGGGCCATGGCTGCAAAGAGCTTGCTGCGTATGGAGGCTGTGGCGAGTGGGTCGGCCAGAGCTTCGGGAGCGGATTCCAGTGCACGCACTACTGATATCAGCTCGTGAAAGGAAAGGGAGAACCGCGGCATGAAAGCCCCGCTCAGGCAGTAACCTGCGTTGCGGTCGCTTGGGGCATCGACGTAGCCCAAAGACTCCAGATGCTCAAGGTCGCGCCTGATGGTGCGTTCATCGGCCGCCAATGCTCGGATAGGGTCGGCCAGGTAGGATACGATTCGACCGAGCGTTGCCGGCCCGCCCGTGAGCAGAGAGAGAATGGCCAGGCGCCGCATGGCAGGTTCGGACGACTCGATGTGGTAGGCGGGTCCGCCCTGCGATTCGGCGCCTGATTCCGACCCCGACTGAACGTTGCCGCTGTCGAGCCGGATATCATACCCGACCATCTGTAGTTGGTTCACGTAGCGGTACACTGTGCGTTCCGACACGCCCAGCCGGGCCGCTATCACAGAAACCGAGGAGTTGCCTCCCGACGCCTCGAGCACGCGCAGCATCTCCTGGATCCTCCTGTGAGCCCGGAAACCGCCTTCGAGCACAATGCCTTCATCCATCGTCGATCACCCATGAAGGCATTCGACATTAAGCGATCTCGTCCTCTTCCCGTAGCGACTCCCCATCGGACTGGATGAGGCCGCGAAGCTTGCGTCGTGCACGCGTCATCGCATTGTCGATACTCTTCTGGCTGACTCCCAGTTCGGCGGCGACTTCCTGGTAGGACGCGCCCCATGCCCGTCTCTTCAGCGCCTCCAGCTCCAGCCCGGAAAGGGCTGAGCCCGCGACACTCCACAGCCTGCGCGCCGCATCTCTGGCCACGACTAGGTTGAGAGGGTCGCATGCGGCGGGGTTTGGCACTGCCTCAATCACATCACGATCATCGCCATCACAACCGCTCGAACTGGTCGACAGGACCACCATGCCGGGGGGCGGGCAGTTCTTGAGGCGCCTGGTCGACTTCACCACACTCTGAAGGCGCCTTGTGACGCACATCTGCGCAAACCCGAAAAAGCCGGATTGTGTTTGGTCATAAGAGTTGACGGCTCCGAGAAAAGCGATTCTGGCCTCTTGCTCCAGGTCATCGTAATCAGCTATCCGATACGCGCACCAATATTTCCTCGTCCACGACTTGATGAGCCGCACATACCTTCCCAGCAGTTGCTCGAAAGCGCGATCCGACCTGCCTTCACGGAATAGCTGAACCAATTCAGCATCAGTGAGATCCGCCAGATTCCGCACACGAACACCCCCCGAAATGAAACGATCCTCGGCTGCTGCCGAGGAGATCGTATCACGCGGGTCCGGCGCTGATTTGTCACAGACGGTCGGATTCGCATCACGCAGGTGAAGAGCCCTGCGAGGAGCCCTGCAGGGCTGCGTACGCCAAGGCCGCCTCCAATCGTTTTCGGGTGATGAGGCAGCCGATGGAGTATGGGGCCATCAGAGTGCCGTTCATCTCGTGGGCATTGGCATGGCACCCGCCGGAACACATGTACCTTGCCCAGCAATCGCTGCAGGCGCTCTTGGCGTAGATGTGGGCGCCGGCGAAAGCCTCGCCTATCTCGGGCCGTGTGATCCCGTCCCATACATCGCCCATGATGAACCCTTCCCTGCCCACGAACTGGTGGCATGGGTAGAGTGCGCCGTCGGGAGTGACGGCTACATACTCGCGCCCCGCACCGCATCCCAGAAGGCGCTTGGCGAGGCATGGGCCATGCGCGACATTCAGATCGAAATGGAAGAACCTGAACTCGCGTCCTGCTGCGCGACGCGCGGCCATCTCAGTCACCAGTCGGTCGTATGATTCGAATATGCGGGGCAGATCCTGCTCGCGTATGGAGTAGGGAGAGGACGGCGCGGCTACCACCGGCTCGAACGAGATGCTGGTGAAGCCCATATCGGCTAAGAAAAGCACGTCCTCTGCGAAGTCCGGATTGCGCCGGGTATAGGTGCCTCGCACGTAGTACTCTCCGCGGGGGCGAGTATCGACAAACCGCAGCGCATTACCGGCAATTCGCGCAAAAGTCGGACTCCCGTCGGTCGTCCGTCGCACTCCGTCATGAATGCCGGATCTCCCGTCAATGCTGAGCACTGCAGCGATATCGTTGTCGTTCAGGAACTTATCTACATCCGGCGAAAGCTCGTAGCAGTTAGTCGTGAGGGTAAGCTTGAGGGTCTTGCCCGTGCGTGCCTCAAGATCGCGTCCATGCCGGGTTATCTCAGCCACCGCGTCCATGTTGAGCAGTGGTTCACCCCCGAAGAAATCGACATCCAGATGGTGGACGTGCCCGCTGATATCGAAGAGCAGGTCCAGCGCCCGGCAGCCGACCTCCGCCGACATGAGCGAACGCTCCCCGCCGAAGCCGCCTGTGCCTGCGAAGCAATAGCCGCATCTCATGTTGCAGTCGTGCGACACATTGAGGCACATCGCCTTGACAACACCCGGGCCGAGCGCGCTGGGCATCGGATCCGCGTCGTCGGGATACGACAGAGTGCCCGCTTCGATCAGGGCGTCCAGATCCGCCATGACCTCGTCGGCGCCATCTATCTGGCCTGTGGCCTTACCCTGCTCCATCGCCTCAAGAACATCCCACGCCGCCTCATCTATTGAGTGCAAGCTGCCAGACTGGACGTCCAAAAGGAGACGGGCGCCCGCTGCCATGAACCGGCGCCAGTTACGGCGTATCCCGGCTGGAAACGGGCGCCCCTGCTCGGAAAGGGTGCGCCGAGCTACTTCCTGCACGCCTGGTTCCCAAGGGTGCACGAGGTCTTACACGCAGACTGGCAGGAGGTCTGGCACTCCCGGCAGCCCCCGGTCGTGGCGGTGCCCTTGAGGTCGGCGGCTATGATTGTCTTGACATGTTTAGTTTCTTTGCTGGTTTCGGTGCTCACGAACATTCCTCCGTAGCTTGCGGATTTGCAGATCCCTGCGCGTCTAGAGTATACCACCGCCGGCTGGCGATGCCAACTCCTCGACCACGGCCACGAGCAGACTGACGCACGCGCCCACATCGCCCATGTCTACCATCTCGGCGGGGGTATGCACGTATCTGCATGGAACCGAGATGGTTCCCGAAGGCACTCCCTCACGAGTGAGCGCGATCGCTCCGGCGTCGGTGCCTCCGCGCTCCAACACCTCAAGCTGGTAAGGGATGCCATGCTTCTCGGCCGCGTCTATCATGAGATTCTTTACCGCCGGGTGCGCTATGAGGCTTGCATCCTTAGCCTTTATGGCGGCGCCGCCTCCGAGCGCGACGTTGAACGGTGCATGCTCCGGCGTATCGCCCCAGAGGGTGACATCCACAGCAATGCCCACATCGGGGTTGATCCCGTAGGCCGCAGTGCGGGCCCCGCGCAGCCCCAGCTCCTCCTGGACGGCAAAGACGTAGTAGACCTCGTGTACCTGGGGTCGCGCCCGGCGCATGGCCTCGATCAACACCAAACACGCGATCCTGTCGTCCATGGCCTTGCCGCTGACGCGCTCGCCCATGTCGGCGAAACTTGAAACCATGGCGGCAGCATCGCCCACGCGCACCTTGGCCTGCGCCTCAGCCCTGTCGCGCGCGCCGATATCGATGAACATCTTGTCGAACTTCAGATCCTTGATATCGTCGAGCTTCTCTGTGCCGAACACGCCCACCGTGCCGTCTGCAAATACCACCCTCTGGCCTAGCAGGACATGTGGGCTTAGCCCTCCCACAGGCGAGAAACGCAGGAAGCCCTTCTCATCTATGTACGACACCACTATGCCGATCTCGTCCATGTGCGCATCCACCATGATGCGCTTGGGCACAGCGCCGGGGCCGGATCCGGGGGCGGGGTTTTTGGGCGCCACCCGGCATATGAGGTTGCCCATGGCATCTACGCGGATCTCATCCGCATACTGCTCTACCTCAGACCTGATGATGCTCCTTATCTGCTCCTCCGACCCTGACGGGCCGAATGCTTCGGATAGCCTTTTCACAAGCTCCTTCATACTGGAAGGCCCCTTTCGTCAATGCTGTCAAGGAAAAGCCCGGCAAGCCTTACGTAGTTCTCAAGGTCATCAGCGCATATCACCGACACCGGGGAATGTATGTACCGGCACGGCATCGACATGACCGCCACAGGGACTCCCGATTCTGTAGGGCCTATCCTGCCCGCATCGGTGCCGCCGGTGACTGTCCGTTTGATCTGGTAAGGGACCCCAGCGGCCTCTGCCGTTTCGATCAGGCGATCCACGATCCGCCTGTCGCCCACCCAAGATGCATCGCGGTAGACTATGGCGGGCCCTCGACCGGGCACAGTGGAATGCGCGTGCTCGCAAGTCTCGGTGAGGTCGTGAGCCGTGGTGCCCTCAAGCACGAGCGCTAGGTCGGGCTTGACCTGATACGCAGCCACGCCCGCGCCCCGCAGGCCGACCTCCTCCTGAACCGTGAAGGCGCCGATGAGGTCGAAGTCGTGCTGCTTCTTGAGCGCCTCGATAATGGCGTAACAGCCGACCCTGTCGTCCATGGCTTTGCCTTTCAGGAACCCCTCGCCCAAAGGTTCGCACCGGGTGGCGAAGATGATCTGGTCGCCCAGCTTCACCAGCTTCTCGGCGTCCTCTTTGTTCTTGGCGCCGATGTCGACGTAGAGCGAGTCCATGTCGGTAGCGCGGTCCATGTCTTCGGCTCTCAGAAGGTGAATCGGCCGGGATCCGATCACCCCGGGTCGGCGGTCGGCGCCTACATACACGAGCTTGGACACGAGCACCCTCGAGTCGACGCCGCCGGCAGCCTCCACGTGCAACAGCCCGTCAGAATCGATGCCCACCACCATCAGGCCGACCTCGTCCATATGGGCCGCCAGCATCACGCGCCTGTCTTGCTTGCGTCCACGCTTTACTGCGATGAGGTTGCCGATGGAATCTACCTTCACGTCGTCAACGTAAGGCGTTATCTCAGAACGTATGAGCGCGCGCACTTCGGCCTCCTGCCCGGAAATCCCGCCGGCCTCCGAAAGTCTGGCTAGAAGCATGTCAATCCCTCCCTAAACCGGGAGTCGACTGCGCTGGCGAAATACGCCAGGAGCTGCCCGGACTTCTTCACATCGTCGAAGGCGAGCGTCTCGACTGAGGTATGCATGTAGCGCAAGGGCACGGAGATCAACCCTGTAGCCACACCCGAACGGGTCATCTGCATCGCGTAGGCGTCCGTGCCGCGCGGATTAGTGCCCGGCTCCAGCTGATACCTTATGCCGCGGTCCTCAGCGATCTCCTTGAGCTTCCCGAATATGTGCGGATGGACATGGGGGCCAAAGCTGATAGCTGGGCCTGAGCCCATCTTCAGCACTTTGTGCTCAGGCAGACCGGGCATGGTGGCATGGCCCACATCGATGGCGATGCCTATGTCGGGCGCTATGCCAAAGGTACTGGTAATGCTGCCGCCGTATCCCACTTCCTCCTGTACCGTGGCCACGAAGAAGACATCGCACTCATGCGTTAGCTTCTGGAGCTCGCGGGCTGCCTCGTACATGACGGCGATGCCGGCGCGGTCGTCCATAGACTTACCGGCGATCCGATCATTGGCAAGCCCTACCGCCCTTCGGTCGAAGCTGATCACATCGCCCACTCGCACAAGCTCGCGCAGCTTGTCGGCGGGCATCCCGCAATCGACTAAGAGCTCATCCCACTTCCAGGACTTGTCCTTCTTGGACGGATCCTGAAGATGAGGCGGTATCGCGCCGATAACGCCAGGAAGGTCACGGCGGCCGTGTACCGTCACCTCCATGGAAGGCAGTATGCGACGGTCCACTCCGCCCATCATCCAGATGCGCAGGAAGCCTTCATCCTCGATCTTCGACACAACCATGCCGATCTCGTCCAGATGCGCTGCTAACATGATCCTGGCAGGCGGCTCCTTAGCGGCCCCCCTCTTCAACATGATCGCACTACCGAGCGGATCCCGCCTGATTTCGTCGACTAAGTCGGCGAAGAGACTGTTCACAACCTCCCAGGCAGGGGATTCATACCCGGTCACGCCGCGCGCATCGGCAAGATGCATCAGCGCTTGCTTGGTATCCATGACTTGTCCCCTTTCCCGACTGACAAGTGTATATCCAGGTGTATATTCGCCGGCGCATCAAGGGCTTCCTTCAGGTGCCAGCGGCAATATCCGATGAACGCGTGCGTTATGTGGCGGCGAGGCGCCTCATGACCCTCCGGCGGATACTTCGGCGCAGGTCGGGCAGGGCCTGCCTGGCCGCGTTGCGCCCCTCCTCTATGCACTCTGGAATGCGTGAGGTATCGCTCAGGGCAACGTTGTACAGACGCGGCCTTATGATAGTGTTGGCATAGTAGCATAGCACGTAGTCAGATACTTCCTCGCCCAGGATATCCAGAGACTGAGTGATGATGGACGGAAGTTCGCGCACCTGGGCGTCAGCCTGCCCGGTGTAGCCCAAATCGACCGCGATCACGTAGTCGCAGCCCTGTTCCTTCAGGATCCTCGCGGGCACGGGCTCGCGGACAGCGCCGTCCACAAGGTATCGCCCTTCCCACGCTTTCCACTCGAACACGCCCGGTATTGAACACGATGCCCTCACAGCATCCACCACCGGCGCGTTGACGTACAGTGTCTCCTTGAAGATAGCCGCGCGCATCGGGCTCTCCGACGTGAACACTATCTTCTCGCCCGTGTGAATGTCTACCGAAACGGCTGAGCAAGGCATCTTCAGGTCGCTCATAGACATTCTGCCGAAGTATGAGGTTAGGAGGCGTTCGAACCGCTTACCGCGGAGTATGCCCTTGGGCAGGTATGATTTGGCGCCGAGCAGCAGCATGAAGGCGGGCGCCACCAGGAAGAAGGCAGTGTAGCCGATGGGGTCCAGGATATCTCTGGCAGTGATGTCGAGGGCAGCGTTTTCCATCTCAGACGGCGTCATGCCGCTTGCATACATGGCCGCAATCAGACTTCCGGAGCTGGTGCCGGCCACCATGTCGGCATGCACCCCAGCCTTTTCGAGCTCATCGATTACCCCGATGTGCGCAGCGCCGCGGAGGCCCCCCGAGCCCAGCGCAAGCCCGATCTTCACAGGGATCACCACTCCTTGGGCGGCCCGCGTTCTCCCCCGGGACGCGGGCGCGGGTTTCACATGCTAGCTTATTCAGAGTGCCGAAGCGTGGCGATTGGACCGCGTGCGAGTCGGCGAAAAAACGAAGCCCGTGCGTCGGCCGGCTGCTGCCTGCCACACACGGGCCATGAGACTTCGAAAGATGGTGCCCGGGACGAGACTTGAACTCGTACGGTAAAACCACACGCCCCTCAAACGTGCGCGTCTGCCAATTCCGCCACCCGGGCACATCGTGAACAACGCGCTGCGGTGTCCACAAAAGATGTTACTACCTCGATGGGCTCATGTCAAGATCAGTTTCGGGCGCTGCGTTTCGCGCGCTGCCAGGCCCGATCGAAATCGCATTAGCGCCACGGACCGCGTGCGTGCGAATGAGCGCGAACGGCTCGGGCCGATTTCGCGGCTCATCAGCCCTGCCCCACGACTGCAGGCCTCGACAGAGACAGCCTCAAGCTGGGGCGCCGGCGTCATCATTTTGGCCATGCCCTCTCTTCATTCCGTTATGGATTGTCCCAGTTCCTGGTTGACCGGATACAGGCTATATGGTAGTCTATACCTGTAATTGTAATACCAAGGTGATGATGTCAGTGCTGCCTACATCCCTGCTACACGACGGTTCCGAGGCGCCCCTCGCCTGCCGGAGGCCGCCTGAAGAGAAGCTCGCCGCGCTCGCGCTCTCAATTAGCGCAGAGCGCGGCGAGCAACCTGCTAAAGGCCCCCGGCAGGAGCTGTACGTGGGCGAGATACGCGATGCGCTCAT
>Ga0255340_1000818_pt1 | contig 46888 bp, 35 predicted proteins | sample wastewater_treat_7_FD_192417 | JGI IMG/M metagenome (GOLD analysis project Ga0255340, IMG submission 192417) | Wastewater microbial communities from Lulu Island WWTP, Vancouver, Canada - plant10 | ecosystem: Engineered > WWTP > Wastewater > Unclassified | place: Canada: Vancouver, British...
CGCACCATGAGCATGGGGTTTTTCAGCAGCGCCTTGCAGCGATCCCGGAAAAAGATGTCGTTGTATTGCCAGCGGCCCTGGGGGTTGCGCATGAGCACCATGGCGGTGGTTTCGGGGCACTCGTTCTGGATTACTCCGATATTTTTTCGTGGGAGATAATCCTTCATCTCCAGCAACAATGGAAAGTTCTGTCCAAGAATATGCACATGTCCATAGGGATTCGCCAGACACTGTCAAAGGAGCGCGATCCTTCTGGTTTTCCTGCTCATGCGCGGCCTCCATTGTTCACATAATACAAAGACAACAAATGTCTGAAAGACAATAGAAGGCTGATAGAAAATCCATTTGATAAACCCTGCGGCTATGCAAAAGAGTGCGTTGCATGTGATATTTTAAAGTCCATACCTTCAAGCGAAAAAGTCTGCCGTAGGAAGGATACCGAACAGCAGGTATGTATGAGCGATTGAAAAGACATCGTCTGAAAAAATGGATGATGCCCCCGGCAGGAATCGAACCTGCGACACCAGGATTAGGAATCCTGTGCTCTATCCCCTGAGCTACGAGGGCATGGGGGTTAATTAAACACAGAGGCACGGATAGTCAAGGGAAATGTTGCCGGTTGTCGGGAGAATAATTTCCTTTATATTCGCATGATAAGAGCAGGATATCATGCGGTATGAAAGCGGTGATCGACAGGGGCGAGAGGATGTTGCACCGGGACGGATATCAGGCGTGGAGCCGGATATTTCATGGCTCGACTGTGCCGGCTTGTTTTTGCGACAAGGATGGCCTCGTGGGAAGGCATTCATATCCGGATCTATTAAATCTTGTATAACCGCCCTTCATGCGCTATATCTCCCATGTCATGAAAACCCCTGAAATTCTCTCCCCTGCAGGCAATATGGAACACCTGGAGACGGCGATTCTCTACGGTGCGGATGCCGTGTATCTCGGGGTGCGCGGAGAAACGAATCTCCGGGCCGGGGCAAGGAACTTCTCCTTTGAGGAGCTTGCAAGAGGGGTTGCATATGCACATGCCTGCGGAGTCAGCGTCTATCTCACCCTCAATACCTACCCCCACGATGCGCAGCTTAAGGGCCTGCCTCCGATCATCCGCCACGCCCGGGACACGGGCGTCGATGCCGTCATCGTGTCGGACATCGGGGTTCTGAGCCTTGTGCGGGAGCTCGCCCCAAATATGCCCATCCACCTGAGCACCCAGGCCAATACGGTCAACTCACGCGCCGTACAGGCATGGGCGGACCTCGGCGTCAGCCGGATCATCCTCGCACGGGAGCTGTCCTGTGAGGAAATCAGAAACATGAAGTCCCGCGCCCCGCTCGAGCTGGAGATCTTCGTGCACGGGAGCGTCTGCATCTCCATCTCCGGCAGATGCCTGATCAGCAGCTATCTCTGCAGCCGGGATGCGAACCAGGGCAGGTGCACCCAGCCCTGCAGATGGGACTACGCCCTCGTGGAGCGAACCAGGCAGGGACGATACATGCCTGTGGAAGAAGAGGATGGATACACATTTCTCTACAATTCCAAAGACCTGTGCCTGCTCCCGGTCATGGGCAAGGTCATGGCCCTGGGCCTGAGCGGACTCAAGATCGAGGGGAGAAACCGCACCTCGCTCTACATCGCTACGACGGTCCAGACCTATCGGAAGGCAAGGGACGCATATCTCAAGGATCCGGAAGGCTTTTTCGTACGGCCCGAGTGGATGGACGAACTGGGAAAGGTCAGCAACCGGGAGTATTTCACCGGCTTTTTCCTGGGAAGCCCGGATGAGCAGGGCATCAACTACGATTTCACCGGATACGTCCACACCCACCACCTCGCTGCAAAGGTTCTGAAAACCGGTGAAGGTAAGACGGTGTTCGAGGCACGCAACCCCATCATCGAGGGCATGGAGGCGCAATGGCTCTCGTCGGCCGGGCCGGTGCGGGATTTCGTCTTCCATGATATGATAGTCGAAGGAAGCAGGAAAACCCGGATCCGGCCCAACGAGGTCTTTGAGATGAAGACCGGCTTTGTTCCTCTGCCGGGAGAGCTCATCCGGAAGCCCTTGAGCGAGGGTGACAAGGTGGCGGTCAGGGAGGCTTGCACCTCATGAGTGACAGGATACTCCAAGGACTCAATCCCGAGCAGGAGCGTGCGGTCCGCCATATCAACGGGCCCATCCTCATCTTTGCAGGTGCAGGCTCGGGTAAAACCCGGGTCATCGTTCACCGGGTGGCATATCTCATCTCCCAGGGAATATCGCCCCGGGAGATCTTGTGCCTGACCTTCACCAATAAGGCTGCCGGAGAAATGAAAGAGCGGCTGAAGACAATCCTGGGAAGGGGCGACATGCTGCCGTGGGCGGGCACGTTCCACGCATTCGGCGCCTGGCTCCTCAGGCAGGAGGCGCACCGCATCGGCTATCCTCCGTCGTTCGTGATCTACGACGAGGCCGACCAGCGCTCGCTCATGGGCAAGTGCCTCAAGGACCTCGGCATCAAGGCGGAGCGGGGCACAGACGCCTCTCTTGCCTGGCTCGCCAACTATTCGCGCGATACCATGAAGGATCTCACCGAAGTTGCGGGCAATTACGCCTTCAACCCGCAGCCGGTCCTGGAGCTCTACGAGCAGCGGAAGCAGGAGCACAAGGCCTTCGATTTCGCTGACCTGCTCTATGTCCCCTGCGTTCTGTTCGCCCGGTTCGACGATCTGAAGGAGAAATACCGCCAGCGATTCCGGCATATTCTGGTGGACGAGTATCAGGATACGAACACCGCCCAGTACGTCTTTCTCATGAACCTCGTAGGAGACGAGGCCAATATATGCGTAGTGGGAGACGACGATCAGTCCATCTACGGCTGGAGAGGGGCAAATGTGGGCAACATCCTCAAATTCAGGGATGATTTTCCTCATGCTCAGGTGATTGTTCTGGAAAAGAACTACCGCTCCACAGAAGAGATTCTGAATGCCGCCTCCGCGCTGATCGCCAACAATCAATACCGGGCGCCGAAGACACTGAAATCTGTGCAGGGTAAAGGCAAGGACGTCATTGTGTGCGAGCACATGGACGACGAGATAGAAGCCGGACATACCGCCATAGCAGTGGAGAACCTCATCCGCTCGGGCGTTAGCCCCCGGGACATCGGGGTCTTTTATCGGGTCAATTCTCTTTCCCGGGTCATCGAAGAGGCGTTCGTGCGCAGGAGAATTCCCTATGCGGTCTATGGAGGAATGCGGTTCTATGAGAGGCGGGAGATCAAGGATCTCCTGGCATACTTGAGAATTCTGGTAAATCCGGCCGACACAGAGGCCCTGGAGAGGATCATCAATGTCCCTTCCCGCGGCATCGGCGAAAAGACCCTTGCCGCACTCAAGGCGTACGCCCGGAAAAAAGGCGTGCCGGCTGTTGACGCCATCGAAGATGCGGTGAGTGCGAAAGTGGTCAGGGGTGCAGGCCTGAAAGGGCTCGAGAGCTTCGCCGGAGTGTATCGTGATCTTGTGGGCCGCATGGGAATGGGGGATGTGGCCCTGCTGCTTCGCGAGATCGTGGATACAACGGGCTTCGAGAGGGCCCTCAAGGCGGAGGTGGATGGAGAGGACCGGATGAACAACGTACGGGAGCTCATCGCAAGCGCCGCAGGCTGGTGGGACGTCGGCAAGTATCTTGAAGAAAAGGCCCTGATGAGCGCAGTCGATGTGGATGCCGGGGAGAGCATCAGCGTGATGACGCTGCACATGTCCAAGGGCCTCGAATTCGATTATGTATATATCCTGGGCCTGGAAGAGGGCCTGCTCCCCCACAGCAGGTCCATGGACACCAATCAGGAGATCGAGGAAGAGCGCCGCCTGCTCTACGTAGGCATCACCCGTGCGCGCAAAGAGGTCACCCTTTCCTGGTCGCGGCAGAGGACCATCTACGGGCGGGAGGTGTTTCAGGTGCCCTCAGGATTCCTTTCCGAAATCGTATCCGGCTAAAATCATATCCGACTATAACTCCACCCTAGACGTCTGCTTCTTCATCTCCGCAGCATCTGCGTATGGGGCCAGCCCGGCTCCGGCAGGGGAAGCGGGCAATAGTCCGGGTAATGGCTTCCCGCAAGCGTTCAGGGTTCGCGACTGGCCATTGTTGCCCTTGCGATAGGATATGAGGTTCTCCGTACTATCGAGGCTGTGCTGAAATTGCAGGACGTTCTCATTAGACGAGAGGCCGGGACAGCGCTCTTGAAGCAGAAGCATTCGGGACAGTGCTCGCTCCGGCCCGCTCCCCGCCCGCACTCAAGTCGGAGAAAAAGACCGTGCGCGTCTCCGCCACACTCCGGCCCGGCTTCCAGCGCGCGGCCTTTTTCCGGGCATATTCCTCGATGGAAAGACCCACGGCAGAGTCGGCTGGGGGACGATCATGTGCCTTCCGGCCTTGCCCTCGAGCTCCTGGAGACGGCAGGTTGGGAGGTGCTCGGCGTTCTCAAGGATGACCATCACCCGATCGGGCACATATTCCGGCGGTGCATGGCCGGCTGAAGGATCGGCAACGCCGATGAAGCCCTCAGAAAGATGCAGAAAAGCCTGAAGCAAGCATGAAGTATCCGTCCGCTCGTTCATGGCCTGTGAGCGTGCGGGGAGTTCGCGAGCCGCCAGCCCTCCTGCCTGATTTCCCTATTGCCCGTCTTCGAATCAGGGTCAGAAAATTCTGTGGTTATACTCTATTGACATGCAATAACAGGCACTTATGAGTATTTCGAACGGCCGCTGGAAAATGGCAAAAAAAAAGCCAGAAGAAGTTAGGTGTTAGGACAAAGCACGAGAGGACTTGTCCCCTCTTCTGGCGTAAAGGAGGTCAGAACAACACTTGTTGTAGATCCTCTATATAATATTATTGTAAGACAGTAAATCAGAAAAAAGGCAACCGGGATGTGGTAAAATTTCGCACCGAAATGTAGGATAATGCCTACACCAAGACAATATGCAAAATGATTCTGGGGACATGCCTTTTGAAGACGAAAGGCCTTTCCGGAGCAATCGCTGTATCAGTCGATCAATTTATTCTGAACGGCGTATAGGACAATTTCGGCATTGTTCTTCATGTTCATCTTTTCCATGATCCGGGAGCGGTAGGTGCTGACGGTCTTGACGCTCAAGCCCAGAGCTTCGGCGATCTCCTTTACCGACTTGCCCGTAGAGATCATGTGCATGACCTGGTATTCCCGATCGGACAGCACCTCGTGCATGGGCCTGTCGGCGTCCCGGTCGAGCTCGTAGGTCAGCCGTTCGGCAAGGGTCGAGCTGATGTACTTTCTCCCTGAGGCCACTTTGCGGATAGCCGATATCAGCTCATCCGGGGCGCTCGACTTGGTGAGGTACCCCGAGGCCCCCGCCCTCAGAACCCGGACCGCGTAATGCTCTTCCGGGTACATGCTCAAGATGAGCACCGGGAGCTTTGGCTTCTGCTGTTTGAGCTCCCGCAGGACCTCGAGACCGTCTCTTCCCGGCATGGATATATCCAGGAGAACCACATCGAAGTTGCTCCTAGCCGCCGAGGTCAGAACCGCCTGCCCGGAGTCGGCCTCGTCCACAACCAGAATATCTTCCGTATCAGAGAGTATCTGTTTCAGTCCTTCTCTGACAATGGGGTGATCGTCAACCACAAGCACTCGTATCATCTTGGATCCTCGTCTCGTCAAAGGGAATGGTGATCACGACGGTGGTCCCCTTTCCCTTCTGTCCGAAAATTCCGGCCTCTCCTCCACAGAAGTATGCGCGTTCCCTGATTCCCATGAGGCCGTACGATTTTGGATTCTCTATCTGTTCATTCGTTATCCCGATGCCGTTATCCCGCACCGTCATCTCCAGGATCCCGTCTTTTACCGCCAGAGATGTCCTCACCTCGGTGGCCCGTGCGTGTCGTGCGATATTGGTGAGTGTTTCCTGGAAAATACGGAAGACAGATGTCGATTGATCGGGCCGCAAAATGATCTCATCCGGATCAACGGTGACGCTGCACCTGATGCCGGTTCTCTTCTGGAACTCCTCGGCCTGCCATTCGATGGCGGCAACCAGCCCCAGGTGGTCGAGCAGACCGGGCCTGAGATCCATGGTTATTCGTTTCACCGACTGGATGGTCATGTCTACGAACCTGAGCATGAGGTTGACCTTGGTCCCCAGGGATGAGAGGTCAGGAGGGAGCTTCTTCGCAAGGAAGGACAGGTCCATTTTCAGCGCGGTGAGGACCTGGCCGAGCTCGTCGTGTATTTCCCTTGCGATGCGTGCCCGTTCCTGTTCGCGCACGTCCTGTGAGTGCTTATGGAGGTTGCGGATCTGCTCCCTCGAGATCCTCAGCTCTTCCTCGGCCTTCTTGGTTTCGGTGATATCCAGAAGCGAGATGAGGCTCTTGCTCGTTCCGGGGAGCAGGGTCGCGGTCACGAACATGTCCTTCATGATCCCGTAGCGATCCTTGAACCTGAAGCTGTAATTCCTCGGCGCCTCATGGCCCGGTCTCCTCCTGAGCACATGATACCGCGCCATGCGCTCGACGTCCTCGGCCGCGACAAACAACTTCCATGATTGCCGGTTCTCTATCTCCTCGCGAGGATAGCCTGAGAGGTGGACAAATTCGCTGTTGGCAAGGGAGATGGTCGTATCCTCGTCGATAATGATCATGGCGGTGCCGGTGCTCTCGAAGATGGTGCGGTAAATGTCTTCTCTCTGCTGGATGGCTTCCTGAGCCCTTTTCCTTTCGGTTACATCGCGGGTCATTCCCACATACCCCGCAGGTCTGCCCTGGGAATCATAGGCGAAGCTTGCTGTGATTTCCGTCCAGACGGTTTTTCCGTCTTTACACACAAGCTCCAGCTCGAAGGTGAGAGATTGTTCCGGGGAAGGGGGGGTCTTGCTTTCTTCGAGGATTTTTACCTCGGAGAGGATTTTCAGAAATTTTTGGTAGGAGCTCTCGGTAAATATCTTCTCCACCGGTTGACTCATGGCTTCTTCAACGGTATATCCCCGGGCCCTCTCCACAGAAGGGCTGATGTAGGTGTAGCGCATGTTCCGATCAAAGGCCCAGATCACGTCCTTCATATTGTCAGCCAGCAGCCGGTAGCGTTCCTCGCTTCTGCGCAGAGACTCTTCGGCTTCCTTGGCGGCCGTGATGTCATACACTATGCCCTGGACGGCCGAAGGCGCGCCGTTCTCGTCGCAGGTATTTCTGAAATACTCCTGCACCCAGCACAGGCCGCCGTCTTTTCTGACGATGCGGTAGATGACATCGCCTGCATAGTTCTGGATGCTGCGAGCCTTGTGTGACTCGTTTCGAACGGCTGAAACGTCCTCCGGAGCGATGATATCTTCCCAGACCACCGATCCGGAAAGGATCTCCTCTTTCGAATAACCGGTGAGCTTTTGAATATCGCCGTGGAGGAAAACCGGCCTCAGGTTCATATCCAGCTGGTATGCGACGCCCTGAAGGTTCTGGACAAAAGAGCGGTATCGTTCCTCGCTGAGCTTCAGCGCGCGCTCCGTCTTTTTCTGCTCCGTTATGTCGATCCCGGCGGCATAGATAAAGTCCAATTCGCCGCTCGGACGGCAGGCCGCCGCGGCTTCCCATTGGACAACGCATTCTTCCCCTGTTCTGGTCACGATGTTGGATACACGTGTCCGGGGCTTTCCCGACAGGACGATGTCGGCCAGATCCCGGGCTATGGTTTCGCGCTCGCGGGGAGGGATGAACAGGGTGAGACAGTTCCCGCCCACCACCTCATCAAAGCTATACCCGGTCTTGTTCAGCAGCGCGTTGTTCACCGTGATGATGCTTCCGTCCGGCTTCACCGCCAGGCAGTAAGTGGGAGACTCGCGGATGAGAACCTCTGAAAAAAACTTCTGGTGCTCCAGGAGTTGCTTCTCTTTCGCCGTCTGCCCGCTCACGCCGGAGGCGAAGCGCCACACGACCCCCGCCGCCAGAAGAACGATGAACGTTTCCAGCATCGCCTCCTGCCAGTTGACCGGGGTCGGTGCGACTCCGAAGAAGAGGCGGGGCACATCGATGAATTCGTTGAGCCATATAACGAGGACGAGCGCGAAGAGCAGACCGGCGATGGTCAGATTCCGTATGCCGCTTCCGTGTCCTGCGTCAGCCCGTCGATTCCTGAACCCTGCCGCCGGAGGAACGGTGTATCCTCCGGCACCGTCATCCATCTTCATTCCCTTCCTGGTGGGTGATCCTGTGCGCATCCGTGCCTGTTCCGGCTGCAAGCCTTTTCTCTACCGGTTGCGAGAACGTTCCTCCATGTCCGCCGCCTGTGTAAGGCTTCATGTCCATGCCCCCTGCTCAGCGGCTTATATCATGTCACAGAGAGGGGCTATCAAATAACAACCCCGGGACCTTTCCAAGTCCCTTCCTGAATGTGCAAACGGGTGCTCCTCGGTTGATGAGTCCATCGCTCCCGACAGGCATGATTCCGGATGAACCCCAGGTCATGCCCCAATTCCACGACATTTCACGTGAAGGGATATGCAGTCATTCGCCAGTTCTCTCCCGGCACTCTCTAACCAATATCTTCTTTTTCAGCTCTTCGCAACAACGTTTTGCACTCAAGCCGAAACGGCCGTCCCTTTCAGGCGCAATGCATTGCTGATAACGGAAACAGAGCTCACGCTCATGGCCGCCGCCGCTATCATGGGAGAGAGGACTATTCCGAAAAATGGATAGAGGGCTCCCGCGGCTATCGGCACGCTCAGGGCGTTATAGACGAAAGCGAAGAACAGGTTCTGCTTGATGTTTCGCATGGTGGCCCGGCTCAGGATGAGAGCAGAGACAATCCCCTTGAGGTCGCCCTTGACAAGGGTCACCTGGGCGCTTTCCATGGCGATGTCCGAGCCGTCCCCCATGGCGATGCCCACATGGGCGCGCGCCAGTGACGGGGCGTCGTTGATGCCGTCGCCCGCCATGGCCACTATCCGGCCTTCATTCTGGAGCCTCTGGATAACTGATTCCTTGTCCGCAGGCAGGACCTCGGCCACGACTTCATCTATCCCCAGCTGACCGGCTACGGCACGTGCGGTGGATGTATGGTCGCCTGTGAGCATGACGATTCTTATGCCCTGGCGGTGAAGCGCCTTGATTGCCTCGAACGATGTTTCCTTGATGGGGTCGGACACCGCCAGGAATCCCGCGGGCTTTCCGTCCACCGCAACGAGCATGATGGTATGGCCTCTTTCACGCAGGATATCCGCCTCACCGGCAAACACTCCTGAAGAGATGCCCTCTTCCTGGAAAAACACCTGGTTTCCCAGGATCACCTGCCGGCCGGATATGGTTCCGCGCACACCTTTTCCGGGAATAGAGATGAAGTCGCGAACCTCCGCGACCGGCGCTCCCCGCTCCAAGGCGCCGTTGATCACAGCCTGGGCAAGGGGGTGTCCGCTCGCCTTCTCGATGCCGGCTGCATACGACAGGAGGGTCTTCTCATCCCATCCGGATAACGCCCCGACGTGTGTCAGCACCGGCTTCCCTCTGGTGATGGTACCGGTCTTGTCGACCACGAGGGTGTCGATTCGGCCCAAGGTCTCGACGGCCTCCGCATTCCGGAAGAGCAGGCCCATGGTCGCTCCTTTTCCCGTGGCGACCATGATGGATACAGGCGTTGCGAGTCCCAGGGCGCAGGGGCACGCCACGATGAGGACAGAGACAGCCGCGATGATGGCATAGGCGAACCGCGGCTCCGGACCGACCCAGACCCACAGGCCGAACGTGATGAGCGAGATGATGACGATGGCGGGAACGAAATACCCAGACACCACATCCGCCAGCCGCTGAATGGGTGCGCGGGACCGCTGAGCCTGGGCGGTCAGCGATACAATCTGGGCAAGAAGGGTGTCCGCCCCCACCTTCTTCGCCTCTATCACCAGAGATCCGTTGCCGTTGATCGTCCCCCCGACCACGGGCTCGCCGGCGGTTTTTTTCACAGGCACGGGCTCGCCGGTGATCATCGACTCATCGACGTTGCTGCTGCCTTCAAGGACTACGCCGTCGGTGGGCACCTTTTCACCCGGAAGTACTCTGAGCCTGTCTCCCGGGTAGACGAGCGCGAGCGGCACATCCTCTTCGCCGCCGTCTTCGCGGATCTTCCGGGCCGTCTTGGGAGCGAGGCTCAAAAGCGATCGTATGGCTTCACCGGTTTTGCTCCGGGCCTTGAGCTCCAGGACCTGCCCCAGCAGTACGAGGGTGGTGATCACGGCCGCCGCCTCGAAGTACACCCCGATCGTGCCGTCCATGCCCCTGAAGGAATGAGGGAATATACCGGGAAACAGGGTGGCTACGAGGCTGTATCCGTAGCTTACGGCAACCCCCAGTCCGATGAGGGTGAACATGTTCAGGCTCCTGTAGACCAGGGACTGCCAGGCCCGAACGAAGAACGGCCAGGCCCCCCAGAGGACGACCGGGGTGGCGAGTATGAGCTCGATCCATCTCAGGGTGCCTGCCGGGGCCAGCGCATCGATAAGTGATCCTCCCGGGATCATCGAGCGCATGGCGATAAGGAGGATGGGAACGGTCAGAACCACACTCACCAGGAAGCGGTTTTTCATATAGACATATTCAGTGTTTTCCTCTTCGGTCGGCTCCGCGGGAGTTACAGGCTCCAGGGCCATCCCGCAGAGTGGACAGCTGCCGGGCTTATCCCGGATGACCTCTGGATGCATGGGACAGGTCCATTGCGCGCTCGCCGGATACGCTCCAGGGACTGCGGGCTCGAGGGCCATGCCGCACTTGGTGCATGCCGCCGGGCCGATACTGAGCTCCTCGGGGTGCATCGGGCAGCAGTGGTCTCGGTGTCCCGCAGCCGCCTGGGGTGTGGTCCCCGCTTCACCGTGGAGATACTGCCCGGGATTTTTCCGGAATTTCTCCAGGCAGTGCGTGCTGCAGAAATAGTAGGTATTTCCCTGGTGCTCGAACCTGATGTATGCGTCCGGGTCCGTCGTCACCATGCCGCAGACCGGGTCGCGGTATTTCCCTGGTGCTCCGGACCCTGTCCCGCAGCAGGTTTTCCTTTCGTCCGAGTGATTCATGATCGTGTCCTTTCTTTTCCCGGCATCAGCACCGAAAGCCGTAGGGTATTTCTTTTAGTAAGGTTTGCCGGGAACTGTATCAAGAGCAGGGAAAATCGGCCCCGTTGTTCACGGGCGGCATGGGGACGGCTACTTTCCAAACAGGGTTTCCACCTTCGTCACTTCCCATGCGGACAGAGCGTCTCCGGAGAAGGCGTCGAGAATGGCGACAGGGGAAATGGTCCTGCCGTCCCGGATGAGGATCGTCATTGTGCTGTCGTCGTAGTAGGCCAGGTAGTCGCTTACAAGGAGATCTTTCCCGCCCTTTTCGATGGTCTGCCCCGGCTCGATATTCAGGGAGAACGGCCTCTGAGTACGGTACACAAAGGCATAGGGCCTTCCGAGCCTTGCCTGAACACACGATACGGCCCTGATCCCCTTTGGAAGACAGCGGCCGAGTCTCTGAAGAACCTCTGCGGGTTCGAGCGGTTCTCTGAGATCGAGCTGGACATACTCGCTGAGCGAAGCGATGCCGAATGCCGGAGGCGGAGTCATGCTCAGCTTCATGGCGGGGCTGTACCCTCGGGTGTACACCGCTTTCAGGCCCGAACGCCGGATCGCCCGCTTGACCATCTCCAGGTAATCCCGGGGAGAGATGAACCGCAGCTCGTCTTCCTTGGTAAGCCCCACGACATACGGAGCGGGCTCCTGACCAGGCGATGCATGAAACAGGGGCTGAGGCGCCGATTCCTGATAGACGATGTTGGAGATATCGCCGGTGCAGACGCCGCAGCCCGTGCATCCGTCCGACCTGCAGTCTGAAGTGGGAGATCCATGCATCGCGCGCTGCTCTTCCCCGAGGAGGAAAGATCTCTCGACCCTCGAATCGATGAACTCCCAGGGGAGCGGGTGGTCGCGGCTGCGCCCGGCGAGATAGCTCAGCGGCTCGATGCCGGTTTTTTCGAACGCATCTTTCCATGCGCGGGCATTGAATGAGTCTCCCCACCCGTCGAGATAGGCGCCGGCGCTTTCGGCCGCCTCGACGACGCGCGAGAGCTTTTCATCTCCCCTGGAGAAGATCCCCTCCAAAAATGTGAGAGATGGGTCCTGCCATCTCAGCGTTATGTTCCTATGCCGCAGATTGGCCTGCAGATACTTTATCACCTCTTCATGCGCGCGGGGCGCGATCTGCTCCTGCCACTGGAACGGGGTGAAGGGCTTGGGAATGAACCCCGACACGCTGATGGTGAGGTTCCCCCTGAACTGGGCGGCGATAGCCCGGGATAGCGTGCAGATGGCCTCCACATCCTCATCCCGTTCCGTGGGGAGGCCGGTCATGAAGTAGAGCTTCAACGACTTCCACCCCATTTCCTTGATGATGGACAGGCTCCTGAAGAGGTCCTCCTCGGTGTTGCCCTTGTTGATCACCTCTCTCAGCCGCGGCGTGGCGGCCTCCGGAGCCATGGTGAAGCCGGGCTTTCTGACCGAGGAGATGAAGTCCGCCACTTTCTTGGTAATGCCCTCGGCCCGCAGGGAAGGGATGCCGATGGACACTTCCCGCGAAGGGCAGGAGATCGATTCCATGATCGTGTTGATGTAGCTGAGATCGGTGATGGAGAGAGCGAGCATGGCAATAGTGTCGTATCCGGTGGCGGCAAGGGCGTCGCCCAGGGTTTCCATCACCGATTCGAACGATCTCTCCCGGTACGGGCGGTAAATCATGCCCGCCTGGCAGAATCTGCATCCCCGGGTGCATCCGCGGGCCACTTCGATCCCGATCCGGTCATGTACGATGGAGACGTGGGGGAGGACGAGTCTGGACGGAAAGGGCCGGGAATCCAGATTTTTCAGGATCCGGCGTCTCGGCCTTGTATCGGCGCCGGGGCGGTATACGCCCTCTATCTCCGCCATGGCGGCGATGCGCTCGCTGCGGTCTCTGGTTTTCGTGCATACGGCCGCCATTTCCTCCACGACCTCCTCTCCCTCACCGATGACGATAAGATCGAAGAAGTCGAGGATCGGAGATGGGTTGACCGTGCAGGTGCCTCCCGCGACGACGATGGGATCGCCGGATTTCCTCTCTGCAGCGTGCAGAGGGATCCCGCCGAGCTTCAGCATCCTCAGCACCGTGGTATAGGAGAGCTCGTAGAGAAGGGAAAACCCCACCACGTCGAAGAGGCGCAACGGCCGCTTTTCTTCGAGACTGTAGAGCCCGATCCCGCCCTCGAGGAGTGCGTCTGCCATATCGTGCCAGGGGGCGAAGACCCGCTGCGCCCATACCCCGGGTATGGAATTGAGGGTATGATAGAGGATTTTGATCCCCGCATGAGACATGCCTATTTCATAGGTGTCAGGAAACGCAAGGGCAAACCGCGTATGGACCTCGTGGTCGGGCTTGACGACCTCATTGATCTCTCCGCCGATATAGCGGCCGGGTTTGGCGACCGACTGGAGGGTCCTGTAATCGACTGGGTTCATGTGCATATCTCTTCCCGCGACTGAAAGGGCTGCGGATGCAGACCCTTTCGGCCTTCAGGACTGTCCTTTCATCCTTTCGAGATATTCATTCACCATACGCTAACCTCATATGTGAACAATAGTCAAATAGATGATGGCCGGTCATATTTCTTGCCTGATGGGGATTGTCATGATAAGGAAATTGTGAAAGTGAGGAGGGGTGGTTATGTCTGACGAGAAACTCACACTGGGACAGTATTTCAAGAGAGAACGGGAAGAACGAGGCATTTCTCTCAAGGAAATCGAGCAGAAGACCAAAATCCCCGCCCAGACTCTGAAATTCCTCGAAGAAGATCAGGTGGACGTACTCCCTCCGAGAGCCTTCTTACGCGGGTTCCTCCAGGTTATCAGCAAGGAGTTCGACATGAACGAGGAGGATCTCGTCAGCCATCTCGATGAAACCCTGGCAGCCCATGGGAAAAAGGAAGAAATCCGCAGCAGGTTCATAAAAAACACCCATGTGGAAAGCTTCACCCTTCAGCGGATCGTGATCGCCTTTGTCGTGATCTTCCTGCTGATCGTCATCTTTGGATTTTCCATGAAAACCTGTAAAGGCCCCGATCAGAAGAGGGCCGCAGGCGTATATTCGCTCGAGGTTCCCGGGAACGCCCCGGACACGGTTGAAGCCGGGTCATAGATTTCTTGAATCTGAATAGAGAGTCAGCCGAGTTCCTCGTGAGGGGTCTGGTATGCCGGTAAAAGCTTCTGATGTAAAACAGCTGCAAGATTATATCGAAAAGGGGTGGGAGTTCCATATCATCGATATGCTCCACGACCTCAAGCCCGTGGAGATCGCCGAGCTCATCGAAGCCCTTGACGAAGAATCCAGGGGCAAGTTCTTTGTTCTCCTGGATGTCGATACCGCTTCCGAGGTGATTGCCGAGCTTTCCTCAGAATCCCGGGAAGACATCATCGACGGCATGTCCGATAAGGACCTGGCAAGGATCGTCCAGGACATGGATTCTGACGACGCCGCCGACCTGGTGGGCGATCTCCACGCCGAGCGAGCCGAGCGGGTCCTTGCCGAGCTCAGCCCCGAAGACTCATTCGACATCAAAGCCCTGCTCAAGTATCCGGAGGATACGGCCGGCGGCATCATGCAGCGGGAGCTGATATCCGCGCTTCCCAACGCCACCGTGGACGAGGTGATCGCCGAGATACGACGCCTCCACACGGAAATCCAGAACATCCACATGGTGTACGTGGTGGACAACCGTCGCATGCTCGTGGGCACCGTGCCTCTGGTGAACCTCATTCTCTCCAAGCCTGACGCCACCATGGCCCAGATCATGGATTTCGACCCCATGACGGTTCCCGTGGACATGGACCAGGAGCAGGTGGCGAACCTCTTCAAGCGCTACGACTCCATGGTCATGCCGGTGGTCGACGAGCAAGGCATCCTGCTCGGGCGCATAACGGTCGACGATGTCGTGGATATCATGGAAGAAGAGGCAACGGAAGACATGTTCATGCTCGCCGGAGCCGAGGAGGACCTGCTGAGTTCGTCGGTAATCCGCAACGCCTCAACCAGAATCCCCTGGCTCTTCGTCAGCTGGGTGGGAGGAGTGCTCGCCACATTTCTCATCAGAGGGTTCGAGACCACGATCAGCAAGGTGGTCGGGCTGGCAGCCTTCATGCCCATCATTCTCGGCATGGGAGGCAACGTCGCCTCTCAGGCTGTGGCGCTGATCGTCCGGGGCATCGCGACCGGAGCGTCATCGACCACGAACTTCAAGAGCATCGTGATCAAGCAGATCGGAGTTGGCATCCTGCTCGGGGCCATGTTCGGGGCCATGCTCGGAGCCATCGCCTTTTTCCTCTATCCCGACGAACTGCGCATCTCTGTCGTAGTGGCGCTGTCCATCCTGATCTCAATGTCGCTTGCATCGTTTACGGGCACACTCCTGCCCATTCTGTTCTATAAGCTCAACAAAGACCCCGCCGTTGCCTCCGGCCCCTTCGTGACAACCGCCATGGACATCATGGGCGTCGCGGCGTACCTTGGGATTGCGGTGGCGCTCATCTTCTGATCTCCATGAACCGGCTCTCCACAGACGCCATTATCCTGAACAGCATCGATTTCCTTGAATCGGACAAGGTCATCTGCGCGCTGACCAGGGACAAAGGGATCGTCCATGCGATCGCGAAGGGGGCCAAAAGGAGCAAGAAACGCTTTCCCGGAACCCTGGAGCCCTTCTGCGAGGTTTCCATGGAGATCTTTGTCAAGCGGGAGGGAGATCTTCACCGGATAGAATCCGCCCAGCTCATCGATGCACACCTCGGCATCCGGGAGGACCTGGACGTCCTGGCCCACGCCACGGTTCTGCTGGAGCTCATCAAGGAGCACCTGGGGCCCATGGATCCGAGCCCGGCCACCTATGAGCATCTGCAAGCGGCGCTCAATGCCATGGAGCCGGGACGGCAGTGGTTCTCGGTATGGTGCGTGGCCCTGTTGAACATCCTCTCCTCTCTGGGATACGGCATCGACCTCGCCCGGTCCGGAAAGACCGGTTCACCGAGATCGGTTCCGTCGAGCACGCTCTCACGGGAGGCAGCCACGTTCCTGCTCAATGCATCCCGTCTCGATGAGGAGGTTCTCGGGCGGCTTTCCGTCAAGCCATCCCTGAAAAGGGAGATTACCGCCTTTCTTCTGGCCGTATGTAACAAGGTGTCCGAGAAACGGCTCAAATCCGTTTCCTTCCTGGCGAAGCTGCTTGATTTTGACCTGAACCAGTGATAGAGGGGACCATTATGGACTTCCAAGAACTGATACTGAATCTGCAGGATTACTGGTCGCGTTACGGCTGTCTCATCGGGCAGCCCTATGATCTCGAGGTGGGGGCGGGAACCTTCAATCCCCACACGTTCTTAAGGGCCTTAGGCCCCGATCCCTGGAACGTGGCATATGTCGAGCCTTCCCGGAGACCCACCGACGGCCGGTACGGCGAGAACCCGAACCGGCTCCAGCACTACTATCAGTTTCAGGTGATTCTCAAGCCCTCGCCCATCGATGTGCAGGACATTTATCTGGACTCGCTAAGGAGGCTCGGCATCGACACCCTGGAGCACGATATCCGGTTCGTGGAAGACGACTGGGAGTCTCCGACCCTGGGCGCCTGGGGGCTCGGCTGGGAGGTGTGGCTGGACGGCATGGAGATCACCCAGTTCACCTACTTCCAGCAGGTGGGCGGATTCGACCTCGACCCGGTGTGTACCGAGATCACCTACGGTCTTGAGCGGATCGCCATGTTCCTCCAGAACAAGAGCTCGGTATACGACATCATGTGGAAGGGCTCCACGTCCTATGGCTATGTCCACCACGCGGGCGAGCGACAGTGGTCCATATACAACTTCGAGCTGGCCGATGTCCCGACTCTGCTCAAGCTGTTCAGCCTCTACGAGGAGGAGGGCAGGAGAGTGGCGGAGAAGGGCCTGGCCCTCCCCGTGTACGACATGTGCCTCAAGTGCTCCCATACCTTCAACCTCCTCGATGCGCGCAACGCCATCAGCACCACCGAGCGTCAGTCCTATATCGCCAGGGTGAGGGATCTGGCCAGGACGGCGGCGCGGCTCTACCTGGAAGGCATGCAGAACGAGAGGAGCAAGGAGTAGGCATGGCACAATCACTGCTGTTCGAGATCGGCACCGAGGAGATACCCTCCGGCTTCATCGTTCCCGCGCTCGAGTTCATGAGATCGTGGATTGCCGGCAGGCTTTCAGATGCAAAGTTGCCGCACGAAGCCGTAGAGGTTTTCGGCACACCCAGGAGGCTCGCCGTGAGGGTGACCGGGCTGGCCGAAAAGCTGCCCGACACGGTGGAAAACCGGATGGGCCCGGCCAAACAGGCGGCGTTCGACAACGAGGGCAACCCTACCAAGGCGGCCCTGGGCTTCGCCCGCTCCGCCGGGGTGGACATCAAGGATATCGGATTCGTGCAGACGCCCAAGGGCGAGTATCTCTGCGTCACCCGGACCATCCCGGGCAGGCCGACCGATGAGTTCCTCACCGGGTTGCTGCAGGACATGATCTTCCAGATCCCCTTTCCCAAGACCATGAAGTGGTCGAACCCCGATGTACGCTTCGCCAGGCCGGTCCACTGGATTGCGGCTGTCTACGGCGGCCGGGTTCTGCCCGTGAGGTTCGGCGATGTGGAGGCCGGGAGCGTGACCTACGGCAACCGTTTCATGGCCGGTTCCGCCATAAGCATCCCTGACGCGCAGGCCTATGAGGATCTTCTCACCAAGAGCTACGTGATCCCCGGAATTGAAAAGCGCAAAGAGCTCATCTGGGAAGGGGTGAGCATGAACGCCCGCAACCTCAAGGCCGAGGTGAGGGACAGGGACCTGCTCGACGAGGTGGCGAACCTGGTTGAATACCCGCACGTCATCATAGGCCGCTTCGACGACGCGTTTCTGAAGCTGCCCGCCGAAGTACTGGTGACCGTGATGAAGCACCACCAGCGCTATTTCCCCATGTACTCCCTGGACGAGGGCTCGGCGCTGCGCCCCTATTTCGCTGCGGTGAGCAATATCGTGCCCAAGAACGACGCCGTGGTCCGAACCGGCAACGAGCGGGTGCTCAAGGCGCGGCTCGACGACGGCAAGTACTTTTTCGAGGAGGACCTGAAGGTCCCCCTGGAGGAGTATGCGGAAAAGCTGAGAGATGTCATCTTCCACAAGGACCTGGGCACCTCGTATGAAAAGATGGAGCGGTTCCGGAACATCGCCCGGTATCTGGCGGAAACCCTTGCCCCGGAGAAGAAGGAGAAGGTCGCGGAGGCCGCGTATCTGTGCAAGGCCGACCTGAACAGCCTCATGGTCTGCGAGTTTCCCGAGCTCCAGGGCATCATGGGCAGTGAGTATGCCCTGCGCCAGGGTCGCGATCCCGAGGTGGCGCGGGCCATCCGGGAGCACTATCTCCCGACTTCGGCCGAAGACGAGCTTCCTTCCGATGTCATCGGCGATGTGGTGGGTATATCCGACCGCATCGACACCGTCTGCGGGTGCTTCGGCGCAGGCATGATCCCCACCGGAACCTCGGACCCGTACGCATTGAGGCGGCAGACCATCGCTATCGAGAACATCTTGCTCGCCAAGAACTACCGGGTGTCCATATCGGAGCTCATCGACCGGTCGCTGCAGGAACTCGCGGCAAGGCTCAAAAGAAGCGCTGCAGAGGTGAAGGAGGATGTGCTGTCCTTCTTCCGCTCCCGGTTCGTCTCCATCCTCCAGGGCCGGGGCATCCCTTCGGACGTGATCGAGGCGGTCCTTCAAGGCTTCGACGATCCTGTCGACACCTTCATGCGCGCCCGGGCCATCGCCGACGTGAGGCACCAGGAGTGGTTCGCGTCCATCTCGTCCGCGTCAAAGCGGGTGGAGAACATCCTGAAAAAAGTGCAGGTGTCCGGCTCCGTGTCGGAAGACCTCCTTGCCCAGGATGAGGAAAAGGCTCTGTACGGCCGATTCAGGGAGATGGAGGGCTCGTTCATCGCCCATGCGGCCAAAGGGGAGTACGCCGAGGCCCTCAGGCTCCTTGCAGGACTGAAGGAGCCTATCGACAGCTTCTTCGACAAGGTTCTGGTCATGAGCGAGGACGAAGGCGTCCGGAAAAACCGCATTGCGCTGCTCAAAGCCCTGGTCGGGCTGTTCGACCGGGTGGCGCAGTTCTCGAAGATTTCGACCTGAAGAGGCATGAAAGGCGCCGATCCCACTCATGCCCTGAGGAGAAGGCCGGAAGATTCGGTCACAGGAGACATGAGGGACGCCTTTTCCATCGATGTGGACAGGATCCTCCATTCTCAGGCGTACACGTCCTACATCGACAAGACCCAGGTGTTCTACCTGGTGGGGCACCAGGGGATCTCTCACCGCGTCATCCACGTGCAGCTGCTCTCGAGGATCGCCCGGACTATCGGACGCAGGCTCGGGCTGAACGACGACCTGATCGAAGCCGTCGCCATCGGTCACGATATCGGCCACCCGCCGTTCGGCCACGACGGCGAGCAGTACCTGGACGAGCTCTGCAGGCAGGCCGGGATCGGCCCGTTCAGGCACAACCTGCAGGCCATACAGTCCCTGGAGTGCATCGAGAAAGGCGGCAAAGGCCTCAACCTCACCCTCCAGGTCCTGGACGGGATTCTGTGCCACAACGGGGAGGCCACCGAGCAGTGTCTCTGCCCTGAGGCCGCCTTCACTTTCGAGGACCTGGACAGGAAGATGGCGCTCACCCGCCATGGGAGGACGCCTCCTCCCATGACCATGGAAGGCTGCCTGGTGAGGGTTGCGGACACGGTGAGCTACATCGGCAGGGACATCGAGGATGCCATATCGTTGGGCATCATCTCCCGCAGTGATATTCCACGGGAGGCTTCCCGCCTCCTCGGCGACACGAACGGCAAGATCGTCTACGCCCTGGTGGACGATCTCATCAGGCATTCCTCCGAAGGGCGGATCGCGTACTCTCCGCCGGTGTTCCAGGCGCTGGAGGAGCTCAAGCGCTTCAACTACGAACGGATATACCTCAACCCCCTGGTCAAGACCGAGTCGTCGAAGATCAGGACCATGTACAATCTCATGTTCCAGCGCCTCATGGAAGACTTGGAGGAGAAGCGACCGGACTCCCGGATCCGCACCCGGTTCCTGGCGAAGCTCGACCCGGCATACCAGGAGAGGCTGATGCCCGGAGAGATCGTCAGAGACTTCATCGCGAACCTCACCGACTCGGCGTTTCTGAAGGTGTTTCACGAGCTGTTCGTGCCCCAAGTGCTGGGATAACGGACAGAGCAGCGCAGGTCCTGCGGAGGTTTTTCTCCAGGGGAAGACGGCTCGAGGCAGGCCCGCTGCCCGTCGTAAATCAGGCCTGCCGAGTTCATCAGAGCAGAGTTATTACAGGAGATCGTTTTGCCTCGTCCCTGCCAGAACCGTCCTTATGAGCCCGTGTGCCTCCATATGCGCTGGAGGAGTTCATCTCAAACACTATTCCTAAATCTCATGAAAGAGCCGAAGATGATCGAGCTGGCGCTTCAGGGTGGAGGGTCACACGGTGCGTTCACGTGGGGGGTGTTGGATCGGCTTCTCGAGGACGACCGGATTCTGATAGAAGGCATCAGCGGCACGAGCGCTGGGGCCATGAATGCCGTGGTGGTAGCCGACGGGCTCGACCGCGGGGGCAAGGAGGGTGCGCGAGAAGCACTGGCGAGGTTCTGGACTGGTGTGAGCGAGGCCGGGAGGTTCTCTCCTTTTCAGCGCACTCCGCTGGACCGTTTGCAGGGCCGATGGACGCTGGACAACTCGCCTGGGTATATATTCTTCGATCTGTTATCGCGGATGGTGTCCCCCTACCAGATCAACCCCATGAACATAAACCCGCTTCGAGATCTCATTGCCGAGCTGGTGGATTTCGAGCATGTCCGTCATGCCGAGGGCATCAAGCTGTTCGTGGCGGCCACGAACGTTCGCACAGGCAAGCAGAAGATATTTCGCAGGGAGGAGATGACGGCGGACATGGTCATGGCATCGGCCTGTCTGCCCACCATTTTTCAGGCTGTGGAGATTGACGGGGAGGCGTACTGGGACGGGGGTTACATGGGCAACCCCGCCCTGTTTCCATTGGTGGAGGAATGCAGGGCGAGGGATCTGGTGATCGTGCAGATAAACCCCATCGTCCGTCAGCGGATCCCCCGCAAGGCTGCTGATATCATGAACCGTCTCAACGAGATCACCTTCAATACGAGCCTCATCAAGGAGATCCGTTCTCTGTCGCTATTGAAGAAGCTCATCGAGGTGGGCGATCTGGAAGAAGAGAGTTACAAAGACGCGCTTTTCCACCGCATCAATGCGGATGTCGAGCTGGAGCCCCTGGGGGTGTCCAGCAAGGTCAATGTGGAATGGGCGTTTCTGAAGCACCTGCATGATGTGGGGTACCGCATTACGGAAGCCTGACTCAAAGAGAACTTCAAACATCTGGGGAAGCGCTCCACCCTCGATGTCGAATCGGCGTATCTCCACTGAATCGATCGAAAGGAAGTAGGCCCGTGGCCGATACCAATTCTCCAGAATACGGACAGCAGGGCATGCGCAATGAAAAGGTCTTGGAGCGTCTGTCCACTGTCCTTCTCGTCCTCGCCACCATGACTTCCACCTGGAGTGCGTATCAGGCAACGCGCTGGAGCGGAGTGCAGACCGTCGGCTTCAGCGAATCAACGATCATGCGCGCCGAGGCTGCCAGGAGAACGAACATCGAAACCCAGCTCGTGAGTATCGACGTCGGTCTGTTCGTGCAGTATTACGAAGCCGTCAGCAAAAACGATAAACCGTTTGCGGATTTTCTCTTCCAGCGGTTCCGGCCTGAATTGAAGGCCGCCACCGAGGCATGGCTCAAGTCGGACCCGATGAACAATCCGAACGCCCCCCTGTCTCCGTTCGTAATGGAGGAGTACTCCGTCGAGGGATCGAATGAAACGCTCGCACTCATCGAGCGGGCGGAAAAGACGTTCGAGACGGCCAGGAATGCGAAACAAAGCATGGAAGAATATATCTTTCTCGCCGTACTCTTTGAGCTGGTGCTGTTTTTCTCCAGTACATCCATGAAATTCAAAACATACAGCTTGAAAGCGCTCATGCTTTCCCTGTCGGCAGCGGTCTACGCGGTCGGGCTCGTTCTTCTCGTCGCGGTTTCCTGGCAGTGATCTTTCAGAAAAATGGAACGGGGACAATCCCCTGGAAGCGCTTTTTGCCCGTTTTTTGCGGGGTCGCCATCAAGAACAGTTGAACGTTGATGACCGGCTCATGCCCGATGAGCCGTCACACCCCTCAGGTGCCGCCGTACCCCACCCGAATCTTTCCATTCTCTACGATGACCGGAACCCGGCGGTCGCCGCCGGTGAGCGAGAGCATCTCCTGGAGCTTGGACGCGTCTTTTTTCACATCCACGTACTCCGCGTTCCGATAGGCCGACCTGGCCTGATCGGTATAGGGTCAACCCGTCTTTCCGAAGATAACGATCCTCTCAGGCATGATGTTCCTCCGCTAGGGTATTCTGTTTATGCATATAACATACAAAGTATATGATAGAGAGTTATTCAAATCAATGGAGCCGGCCGCTGATTCTCTCATCTCCGGCGCTTCTTCATCTCCTCGTCCTGCCTGCCTGCCACGATAAGGGACATGAGATCCTGGATGTTCTGCGGCAGCACGGAAATGTTCTTCCCTGTGGACAGGGCGTAGTAGTACACCTGAGCTGATTTCTCCAGGGTTTCGGCGTTCCGCCTGGCGTTTGCCGGGTCAGCTCCCAGGCAGAGGGCGCCGTGGTTCTGGAGGATGTAGCAGTTGCAGCGGTTGTCCAGCTTCGACACGACGTTGTTCACGAGTTCCGGGCTTCCCGACAGGGCGTACGGCACGATCTCCACCTTCGGGCCGATGGCGCTCGCCGCCTCGTCGAACAGTGCGGGTATGGGCTCGCTGATCACTGAGAAAACGCTTGCGAAGATCTGGTGTGTATGCACTATGGCGCCCGCGTCCTTGCGGTTCCTGTAGACCGCGAGATGCATGGCCGTTTCCATAGAGGGTTTCAGCCCGTTATCTTCCAGCTGCTTCAGATTGAAATCCACGATGCATATATCGTCAGGGGTCATAGAGGCATACTCGCGCTGTGAGGGCGTGACGGCAATAGCCTTCCCGCCGGGGACGAGCATGGAGACGTTCCCTCCGGTTCCCTGGACAAAGCCCCGCTCGACCAGGGCCTTCATGCATTCCAGCACCTGCCGTTTGTATGATTTGAATTTTCCCATAGCATGTTCCTCCTCACTTCCAGATTCTCCTGTCGACAATGGACGGCGCGCCGGCCTCCAGAGATCCTGGAGAAACGGGCTCGACCGCATCGATCTTCACGGTGCAGATCTCGCGGAATGCCGCTTCGAAACGTCCAATGAGATCATGGAGAGCATCATCCGATCGGTCGGTCTCCAGCTTGACCAAGAGATGATCTTTGTGTCCCGACCGGGTGACGACGAGCTGAAATCGCACATCGCCGAAAAGCCCGGCGAGCCTCTTCAGCTGGCTCGGCGCCACGAACATGCCCCTGACCTTGACCGCATCACCCAGGCGCCCGGCGATCCCGTTGAGCATCCGGGATGCTCTTCCGCACGGACAGGACTCTTCTCTGATGCTGGAAAGATCTCCTGTTCCGAAACGGAAAAGGAAGAAGACCGAATTGAGTCTGGTCACCACCACCTCGCCGAGCGCTCCAGGCGGGAGGTTCTCTCCGGTCTCGGGATCCACGATCTCTACCACGACCTCTTCGCAGAGGTGCCAGCCGTCTTTCTCGCAGCACTCGTACGCGATGTCCCCCACCTCGGTGGCTCCGTACATCTGATAGGAGTCGATCCCGAATTCTTCCTGGAAGCGTTTCCTCATGGAGGGCTGAAGCGGTTCCGCTCCGAAGCTCGCCCGTTTGAGAGAAAAGTCCCGGGCGAAATCGTGCCCCATCTCGGAGGCCTTGTCGATGATGGACATGAGGAAGCTCGGTGTTCCGGTATATCCCGTTACCTTCAGGTCCCGAATGAGCTGCACCTGCTGCTGGGCGCCTGACGTACCCGAGGGCACCACTGTTGCCCCCACGCGTCTCAGGCCCCCGTGAAAAGTCAGACCGGCTGCAACCATATGGTACGAAAAGGCGTTGAGCACGACATCCCCTTTCCGGAAGCCCGCAGCCCAGTACGCCCGTGCCCACAGGGGGTCGTCCGGGCTCAGATGCGGCTCGTACACGGGGCCGGGAGAGGTGAATATCCGGTCGATATCCGCATCGGGATCGCAGAATCCGCCAAAGGGAGGGTCCTGCATCTGAAGCTCGATGAGATCGCTGCGGGAAATGACGGGCAGCTTGCGGAGATCGGCGACGGTGCGGATGTCGCCGGGCGTGATTCCCCGTTCGCCGAATATCTTCTTTACCATCCGGGAGCGCTCGAACCCCATGGCCGCCATGGCGGCGATCCTGCGGTCGAAATAATCGGCGCGGGCTTTACCGGTCAGGGTTTCCTTTTCATCGAAATACTCGCTCATGAAATCCTCCTCTTTAAAAAACAAAGCCTACAGCCACCGCTTGCGCCTTCTGTAGGACTTGATATCCTTATACATCCTGGTCTTGCCGCCTGCGCCCACCCCCAGGTAGAATTCCTTGACATCCGGGTTTTCCCTCAAGGCGTGCGCCTCGCCCTCCATGACGATCTTCCCGTTTTCCATGACATAGCCGTAGTGCGCTATCGTAAGCGCCATGTTTGCATTCTGCTCCACCAGGATGATGGTGGTCCCCTGCTCTTTGTTGATCCGTCTGATGATCCTGAAGATTTCCTTCACGACCAGCGGGGCCAGGCCGAGCGAGGGCTCGTCCAGGAGCAGAAGCCTGGGGCGGGCCATGAGGGCGCGGCCCATCACGAGCATCTGGAGCTCGCCGCCGCTGCAGTATCCGGCCAGGGATTTCCTGCGCTTGGTGAGCGCCGGGAAGTAGTCGTAGACCATGTCCAGGTCCTGCCGGAAGGGTTTCGTCCACCGGGTGGCGGTTCCCACCTTCAGATTTTCCTCGATGGTGAGGTATTTGAACGGCTGCCTTCCCTCCAGCACCTGGATGATTCCCCTGCGGGTGATCTCTTCCGGAGAGGAGTTCTGGATGGGAGAGCCGTCATAGAACACAGATCCGTCCGTCACCTTTCCGTTCTCCGGCTTCAGGAGGCCGGATATGGCCTTGAGCGTGGTGGTCTTCCCCGCGCCGTTGCCGCCGAGCAGCGAGACAATCCGGTGCTTTTCCACGGAAAGGGAGACGCCTTTGAGCACCTGGATGACATCCGAGTACACCACGCTGATGTTGTTGAGCTGCAGAAGGATGTTCTCGTCCATACGCACCTCTCTAGTAGGAAAACGGCCAGAGCCGGAAATTCGAGCGCACGATCCGCCAGACCTCGGCGAGACCTTTGGGCTCGAAGAGTATGAAGAGCACGATCGCAAGGCCGAAGGCGAGCTCCCTGAAAGCGGCCAGGTTGAGTCCGAATCCCGCGGACAGCCCTATGTTCATGAACATGTCCGTGAACCAGCGCAGGATTTCGTTGAGCCCTGTGATGAACACGGCCCCGAAGATCGCGCCCGGTATGCTGCCGAGCCCTCCGATGATCACCATGGCGATGTACTCCACGGACAGGCTCAGGGTGAAGGGCTCTGAGGTGATGCTGATCATGTAGAATGCCCAGATGGCGCCCGCGAAGCCCGCATAAAACGAGCTGATGCCGAAAGAGAGGAGCTTGTAGGGGAAGATGGGAATGCCCATGCCCTCGGCTGCCCGGTCATTGTCGCGGATGGCGATGAAAGCCCTGCCGTAGCGGGTGCGCATGATGTTCTTCGTCATCCAGGTGATGAGCGCCAGGCAGGTGAAGATCACGTAGAAAAACGGCCTGTCGCCCTCGATGGCGAGGCCGAAGATCGCGGCTTGGGGCAGGACGATGCCCATGGTCCCCTGGGTCAGCGACTCCCAGTGGATGAGAATGTACTCGATGATGAACTGGCCTGCAAGGGTGGCGATGGTGAGATAGAGCCCCTTGAGCCTTCCCGACGGAATGCCGAAAATCATGCCGGCAAAGGCCGCCACGAGCCCCGCCGCAGGTACGCAGACCAAGAAGGGCAACCCGAGCCGGGTGGCGAGGATGGCGGCGGCATACGCCCCCACCCCGAAGAACGCCCCGTGACCGAGCGAGATGAGCCCGGTGTAGCCGATCAGGATGTTGAGCCCCAGAGCCGCGATGGCGGCGATGCCGATCATGTTGCAGACATAGAGAAAGTACGGGCTGCTGATAAAGGGGAGCACCCCGAAGAGCAGGACGAGGCCGGCCAGGAGGCAGAATCTCCCGAAGTCGGTCTCGAAGACGGTGAGCTCCTCGGCGTATGACTCCTTGTAGTTGCCGCAGGGATGGAATCTGAGCCTTCGCATCGTCTCCCCCTATACCCGTTCGATCTCCACGAGCCCGAAAAGCCCGTAGGGTTTGATGAGCAGGATGATCACCAGAACGATATACGGCACCACGTCCCGCAGTGAGGGTGAGACGTACCCGCAGGTGAAGGTCTCGAGCAGCCCGATGATGATGCCGCCGATGATGGCGCCCCCGATGCTGTCGAGGCCGCCCAGGATTACCACGGGAAAAACCTTGAGCCCGATTGCGCTGATCTCGTGCACGTTGATGCCGTTGATGATCCCGAGCACGATCCCGCTCATGCCCGCCACCATGGCCGCGATCGCCCATGACAGGGCGAAGACCTTCTTGACATGGACGCCGAGCGACAGGGCGGCGGTCTGGTTGTCGGCGACCGACCGCATGAAGATTCCCTGAGGGGAATACTTGAAGAAGAGGCCGAAGAGGACGAGAAACATGATGCCGATGAACGACGATGCCACATAGACCGGCGGGATGAAGACCGAGCCGAACTGGACCGAGAGCCCCTCGGGCAGGAACTCCGGGTAGGTGTGGAGATTGCCGCCGAAGAAGAAGAGCAGCAGGCCCTTGAAGATGGAGGCCAGCCCCACGGTGAGCATAATGACGAAGATCAGCGACTCACCGATGAGCGGACGCAGAAAGACGCGCTCCACTACAAACCCGAGGACAAAGCTTCCCGCCAGGGTGATGAGAAAAGCCAGATAGATGGGCAGTCCCGCCCAGGCGGTGAGCACCAGGAAGAGAAAGGCGCCTATGGCCAGGAGCTCTCCGTGCGCGAAGTTCAGGACGCTCGACGACTTAAAGATCATCACGAATCCCATTGCCGAGAGCCCGTAGAGCAGCCCGATGCTGAGCCCGTTTACCAGAAGCTGTATAAAGAAATCCATCTCACACCCCTCATCTTCTCATTCAACAGAAATGATCCGGGCCGTGGTCTGTATCATGCCCACCTGCCCGTCACGGTATCGCACCTTTCCCTGAACCTCGATCTCGTCCTTGCCCCCGTACATGGCCTCGATCATGGGGAGGTACAATCCGTACACGAACCTCCTCCTGACCTTTCCCGTGCGGGTGAGCTCCTCATCGTCGGCATCCAGGAGCTTATAGAGGAGGATGAACTTCCTGATCCTCATCGGCGGAGGGAGCTGGGCGTTGACCTCCTGCACCTCCTCGAATATGAGCCGCTCCACCCGGGGCTGCTGGGAGAGATCGGTATAGGTGGTATAGGGAATCATGCGCTCCTCGGCCCAGTTTCCGACGTTTCCCATGTCGATGTTGATGAGCGCCGTGATAAAGGGTCGGCCTTCGCCGAAGATGACCGCTTCCTTGATGAACAGGGAAAACTTGAGCCTGGTCTCGATGAAATCCGGCGAGAAGGCGTTGCCGTGCTTGTCCCTGATGATGTCCTGCTTGCGCCCGATGATGATGAGGTGCCCGTCGTCATCGAGGTACCCGGCATCGCCGGTGCGGAGCCAGCCCTGTTCGAAGGCCGCTTCGGTCGCCTCGAAGTCGTCGTGGTATCCGGCGAAAACCGTGTCGCTCGACACCAGCACCTCCTGGTCCTCGGATATCCTCACCTGCGTGCCCGGCAGCGGCTTGCCCACGGTCTCGAGCTTGACCTCGTCGTCGGGCTGTATCTGAAAGATGCCGCATGTCTCGGTGAGCCCGTAGCACTGCTTGAGGTTCAGACCCACAGACCGGAAGAACCGGATGACGTCCGGGCTGATGGGATGCCCTCCGGTGTAGGCGCTGATGAACCGGGAGCAGCCTACCCGGTCGAGCAGGGGTTTGAATACGGCGAAAGACGCCAGGAGATTGAGCGCCCGGAGCACCGCCGGCACCGGCCTTCTTTCTGCTTCATACCGGATAACGGCGGAGCCGATCTTTTCCGCCAGGGAAAAGAAGGCGCGGTTGACGAACCCGGCGTCGTCGATCTTCACCCTGATTTTCGAAGCCAGGTCTTCCCAGAATCGCGACGACGTGATGAGGATCGATGGGCCGATCTCGCGGAAATCCTGCTGGACGGTCTCGGGGGTCTCGGGAAAGTTCATCGTCATGCCGCCTGCCAGGGTCACCCCGACCCCCCACATCTGATCCACGATCCAGGCAGGAGGGCTCATGGACATCCAGTCGGAGCCTACCCCGATGGGCACTGTCATGAGCCACTGCCGCGCCATCGAGGTGAAATTTCGATGGGTGAGCATGGCGAGCTTGGAGACCCCGGTGGTGCCGGAGGTCATGATCATCAGCGCCGTCTCGTCGGCCCTGCCTTTCCCCAGCTCCTGCTCGAAGAGGCCGGGATGCTCCCGTTCGCGCCGTTGCCCGAGCTCCAGAAGCTCCCGGAAGCTCATGAGCAGAGTATTGTCCCGGTACGAGCCCATACCCGTGGGGTCGACGTAGACGATGGTTTTTACAAAGGGAAGCTTGTCTTTCTGGTCCAGGAGCTTGTCCACCTGTTCCTGGTCTTGTGCAATCACCAGAGGCGTGCGGATCCGCACCAGCGCCTGGATGAGCTCGCTGGCGACAGCCGAGGTGAAGAGATTCAGGGTAACCGCTCCCAGGGCCTGGGCGCCTAGCTCGCTGAACAGCCACTCGGGATGGTTGTCCATGATGATGGCCGCGATATCGTTTCGCTTCAGACCCAGTGCCTTCAAGGCGAGCGAGACATGCCTGACATGGGAGAGATACTCTTTCCATGTATACCTCTGCCAGATCCCATAGGCCTTTTCCCGGATGGCCACGTGGCGGTCTCCGAGATATTCCGCCTGCACGGCCAGAACCTGCGGGAGGGTGAGATTCACAAGGGCTTTCAGACGCCCGGCGTCGATCTGCTGTGTTTTATTCATTGCCGGCATCTGCTGCTCCTGATCTCCCGCAGTCGCGATCCGGACCCAGGTCCATGGATTCTCCGAGATACGCCCGGATCACATCGGGGTGGTTCTGGATCTCCTCGGGCAGTCCTTCGGCGAGCTTCTCCCCGAAGTTCAGAACCACGACCCGCTTGGATATGCTCATCACGATGGACATATCGTGCTCCACCAGGATCATGGTCTGGCCCCATGCCCCGTTGAGCTCCAGGAGAAAACGCACCATGTCTTCCTTTTCTTCCAGCGTCATGCCCGCGAACGGCTCGTCCAGCACCAGGAGCCTGGGCTCGAGCGCAAGCGCCCTTCCCAGCTCCACGCGCTTGCGCATGCCGTAGGGCAGCGAGCCTACGAGCTCTCTGCGGATGGACTGGATCTCGAGGAAATCGATGATCTCCTCCAGTATCCGGTGATGGCGGATTTCCTCTCGTCTGGCCGCAGGCGCGAACAGCACGGCCGGGCCGAAACCGTACCGGCAGTGGATATGCCGGGCCAGAAGCAGGTTGTCGAGCACGCTCATGCCCGGAAAGAGCTCGATGTTCTGAAACGTCCTGCCGATCCCGATGCGCGTGAGCTCGTGGGGAGGAAGCTTCGTGACGTTTCTGCCGTCGAAGATGATGTCTCCGGACGTCGGCCGGTAGAAACCGGTGATGCAGTTCATGAGGCTCGTCTTGCCGGCGCCGTTCGGGCCGATCACGGCTACGAGCTCTCCTGCGGCAACCGCAAGCGACACGTCGCTCAACGCGCGGATCCCGCCGAAGCTCAAGGAAAGACGGCTCACCGTGAGATCGGCGCGCCGCGCTTTCATGTTCTCTGCGCTGAAGATGCTCGGTTGTCCCCGAAAAGCCCTCATATGAATGCACCTCTACTTGAGAATCCGGATCTTCTCCTTGCCGGGGGTGAAGAAATTGGTCAGCGGAACATAGGTGCCGTCTTCATTCACCTGCACGATCCGCGCGGTGAACGAGGCGCCGTGGTCGTCTTGCGAGTAGGTGACGCTGGGAACGAGTCCTCCGAAGTCCTCGCCGGCGAACGACTCCAGGGCCTTGTTGACGCTCGCGGGGGTGATCTTTCCGGTCTTCTCGTGGGCGCGGATGAATGCGCGCTCCATGATCATGGCGACCACCACGCCTTCCCAGTATGCGGTGTCGAAAGAATCGACCGTCCCGTATCTCTCCCACAGATCGGTGAGGATCTTCACCCCGGGCGTCCCGTCAACAGGCAGACCGCCGGGGAACTGCATTTTGAGACGGTCCCTGATGAGGCCCTTGCCCATTTTGAAGAAGTCGGGGTCGGTTGAGGTCCAGGTGCCGAGGAACAGAGGATCGTAGCCGAGACGGTCCGCGCTCTTGAAGGCCGATATGATGGCTGCGGGCAGCAGCTGCATGAAGACGTACTCCGCCCCTTTTTCCTTGAGTCTCAGCATCTCGGTGGTGACGTCCACGGTCTTGGGGGGGAACTCTTCAATGGCCACGATATCGACGTTCACCTCTTTGGCGTACTCGACGCTCGGCTTGTGGATGGAGCGCCCGTAGGCATTGTTGTAGGTGAGCAGGCCGACCTTCGGGGGCTCGCCGCCCTTGTGGACCGCTTTCACATAGTCCAGGATCGCGTAACAGTCGAGCCGGTAGCTGCCGAAGGGCAGATACATGAAGTCGATAGGCGGTTCGAGGATTTCCCACGCCGTGGAATAGTTGATGGCGGGGATCCCGTAGCGTTTGATGATGGGCTTGGCGTTCATCCCCTCACCGGCGCTCCAGGTGGCGATCATGTCCACCTTGTCCTGCTGGGCGAATTTCCTCACGGCCGAGACCGCCTCGGGAACCTTGTATGCGGTGTCCACGAGGATCAGCTCCAGCTGACGTCCCGCCACGCCGCCTTTTATCTCATTGACATACCTGAAGTAGTCCTGGTGGCCTTTCGCATGATACTGCCCCCACGTCGATGCCGGACCCGTCAGGTTCATCGCCGCCCCTACCTTGATGTTCGCCGCAGGCGCCGCTGACAAAGCGGACCCGCAGAGAACCCCGATACCCACCACTGAAACCGTCAGAAACCGCAAGGCCTTCATCATACCATGGTCCCCCTTTATGCTGGGTTGCTTGTGCACATGCGCCGGGCGCTGTGCATAAAAAAAGGCCGCGGGTAGATCCATCGGGTCTACCCGCGGCCTTTTTTGACTAGCTCTTCTGCTCAGTGAAAAAAAGCTTCAGCAGGTAGACCTAATCAAAAAAGAAAAAGAAGCTGGAGCTGTTCGTCAAAGAAACAATACGCATCATAGAAACTGAGCTTTAAAGAAAAAAGGGGAGGTAAGTCAAGTAAAAAGTAAATGCGTTATCATACCGGTATAAGACAGATGAGGGCGATGCGTTCTCATGTGATTGATATTCCTCGAGAACATTTCGTTTTATGGAGGCGCCCCCATGGCGCTGCGTGTCTGGGGACCTCTTTCGGTTTGCTCCAGGCGACTGGTTCGCGGAGAAAGAAAAAAATTCATGCATCAGGGGAAAAAGTTTGCTGTTTCATGCCCAGAAACAGGGAACGGATTTTTCAATACAGTACAATTCCCGGGTGTTATGTTTTGCATGTATATTGCATCTCGTGAATGTATATTCATTGCCTGCACATGTGCTGAAAAAATTTTATATGAGGTGTCCGCTCATGAAAACACGGCTTTTTCTCTATGCAGCGGCTGTTTTGCTTGCCGTTTCCGCCGGGTGCTCGTACTTCGAAGACGATGACGACGACGATGTCGTGGCCGAGGAGATCGTCGTCTGGTCTCAAGCCGACGCAGGAGGATGGCACAACCTGGCGATCAAGAGCGACGGCACGCTCTGGGCGTGGGGGTTCAACAGAGAGGGAGAGCTCGGCCTGGGGAACTGGAGGAATCGGACCATTCCCGAGCAGGTAGGCGTCGATGCCGGATGGACACAGGTCAGCGCCGGAGGGAGGCACAGTCTTGCCTTGAGAGAAAACGGCACGCTTTGGGCCTGGGGCATGAACATCTACGGCCAGCTCGGAGACGGAACCCGGAAAGATGCAGCAAAACCGTTCATGCCGGGACTGGAAACCGACTGGTCCGCCGTCAGTGCCGGGTTGTATCACAGCCTTGCTCTGAAGACGAACGGAACACTGTGGTCATGCGGTGACAATACTCACGGCCAGCTCGGAGATGGAACTGCTGAGGAGAGAACGGCTTTCTCGCAGATAGGCCTCGATGAGGACTGGGTTGCGGCGAGTGCAGGCGACCATCATTCGCTCGCGCTGAAGTCCGGCGGCACGCTGTGGGCGTGGGGAGCAAATGATTCCGGCCAGCTGGGCACAGGCACGAACGACAACAGCCTCGTGCCGGTGAAGGTGAATAACGATGAAGACTGGGCCGCGGTGAGCGCAGGCGGATCGCACAGCCTGGCGCTTAAATCCGACGGGACGCTGTGGGCATGGGGAGCAAACAGCCTGGGCCAGCTGGGCGACGGCACCTCCTCCGACAGCGGAGTCCCGGTGCTCGTCGACTCCGATCTGGAGTGGGCCCGGGCCAGCGCAGGCGGCTCGCACAGCCTTGCCCTCATCCCGGAGGGCGCGCTGTGGGCGTGGGGAATGAACGATTACGGCCAGCTGGGCGACGGCACCGAAGAACAGAAGAATTCCCCGGTCCTTGTCAGGGAAACGGCAGAAGAAGAGGACAGGGAGGCACAGGCGGAGGAGGGAAAGTGACCGGCTCGATCGAGGCGGAACGGCCCCTGTCCGTAAGCTCTTTCACGCCCGGCCGCCTGTTCGTCAGATCACCGAAGGTATGGATTCGTAGTGGGCGATTCTCTGTCGCTCGGGCAGGGCGAGAAAGGAATCGATGATGTCCAGCATCCGGCCTTTCTCGGCATTGAGCCTGCCGAAGACCGGCAGGTAATTGTTCGCATGGTCGCATGCAAAGGTGACGCCCTCGGCGTCGAGCCCGGCGATGAGCCTTCTGAGCTCGATGACGGTCCCTTCAGGCGTCTGCTCACGGAATTCTCCCGATCCCACCTTTTCCGAGAGCCTCGACATGGGATGGATGAACAGCCTCCTGACCCGGATGAAGTGCGGCTTTACCTCGTTGAACACCTTCGCCGATTCCGAGACGTGCTCCTCCCAGAGTTCCCGGCCTCCCAGGCCGAGGAGGAAGTAATAGCTCAGCTCCATGCCGGCGGCTACGGCCTTTTTCCCGGCATCTACGAGCTGGAGATGGCTCGTGCCCTTTCTCTGGAGCTTGAGCACCCTGTCCGAGCCGCTTTCGAGCCCTACATGCACCCGGTCAAGGCCGGCTTCCCGGATGGCCGTGAGCTCTTCGAGTGACTTTTTCGCCAGGCTCGACGCCCGCCCGTATGCCGTCACCCGCTTCAGCCTGGGGAACGTTTTCCGGAGATGCTGCAGGACCGCCACCAGAAACCCGGCATCCAGATTCAGGGGATCGGCGTCTCCCAGAAATGCTGTAGAAAAAATATCTCCGTAGCGCTGTGACAGGGCGTCTATGTCAAGCAGAACCTCTTGCAGGCTCCGCTGAGAGTGGGGGACGCCGAAGAGGTCATAGATGCCGCAGAAATTGCACCGGTTCCAGTGACATCCGCGGACGACCCGCACCAGCAGACTCTTCGCCTCGCTCGGAGGGCGTATGACCAGTTGCTCGGGAATGTGCATAAGAACTTTATAGGGAGAAATCCCGGAAGGGTCAAGAATGTCCGGGCGATACGCCGGAACAGATGAAAGCAGGTTATCTCACCATCCCGGGGGGCGCCCATTCTATGGGAGACCCCATCATCTTTTCGGCAAGGATCTTGTATTTTTCATGGATCATCCGCCGGTCGAACTCCTCAAACTCGTGGAGCATCGCATCCTGCTCCTCTTTGCTGAAGTATCCCATGGACTGGTGGAAGAAGTCTCGGTCCTCTTTGAGAATGTGGGGCGGGTAGAACCCGGCCAGAGATTCGAGCAGCCCGGATATTTCATTGACCGTATCCTCCCCTTTGATATATCGATCGTTTGCATCCACGAGCTTCTTCACCAGGCCCCTGGCATGAATGTGTTCGTTGATGAGATCCACCATGATCTTTCGGTGTTCGGGCGACATATTCTTGCCCTCGAGCTGCCTGAAGAGAATGTCCTCTTCCTTGCCGTGGTGGGTTCGGTCCGCGTAGGTTCTGATGAAATCCACTGCATTTTCGATGAAGAACGTGTCCACGGTTCCTGTCCGCCCGATTCGCGCGACGTGTTCGGGGAACAGCCCGATGACCCGCTCGATGAGCCTGTGCTCCCACATCAATATGCCGATGGGCTTCATGCATGTACCTCCCGTGTCATGATATCATTCATGGTAATCCTGAAAACCTGATCGTCAAGGAACGGGTTTCATGGGAGGAGAATTATCCTGTTGCTGAACAGATGAGATTATACTAGAGAAAACGGTGCCAGTCGAATGCGGGGCAGCTCCCTTCTTCACAAGGGGCGCATCGGCTGTCCTGAAAAATTTTTATCGGCAAGGAGGATTGCATGACAACAGAGAATCTCGAACAGTCGCTCGTGCTCATAAAACCAGACGCGCTCAAGAACTCGCTGACCGGCTACATACTCTCGCAGTTTTCGGAATTTCACACCGGGCTTCGCTTCGCCGCGCTGAAAGTGGTCTCGGTGAACCGTGTCCTGGCGGAGGAGCACTATGCAGAACATAAAGGAAAGTTCTTTTTCCCATCCCTCCTCGAGTATATCCGGGGATATCTTCATTACCCAGAAGACCCCAGGAAACGCAGGGTGATCGCCATTGTCTACCAGGGCCCCAAGGCCATCCGTTCGATCCGGGATATCTGCGGCCCCACCAATCCTCATGACGCGCGCGTCCAGAGGCCGGGATGCATCCGTGCGCTGGGCACGGTGGTTCCGATCAAAGACGAAAAGGGCGATTTCATCGGAGACCGGGTGGACAATCTCATTCACGCCTCCGCCAATCCGGAGGATGCCCAGCGCGAGATCAAGCTGTGGTTCAAGCCTACGGATATTCCGGCTCCCATGCGGCAGTATCCTACCGAAATCAATGAAGAGTTTTATTACTATAAAGAAAACGGGGTGTTCACCGAGCACCGGCCGGGGAGCTTCTGTTTCATATCTCCCGGAGACCTGGTCTGGAAATCGGACCTCGACGCTCTGCGGCAGATTGTCAGCGGCTCATCGGCTCAGCTCACAGCGAATGCCGTTGTAGCCAAGTACCTGATCAACAAGGAGAGCGAGAACCGGTAAGCACGTACAGGTGTTTGTTCAAACAGCCGGCTTGATGGGGGAAGCCTCTCCTGTATACATACGAGCAATTCCCCGTAAAGGGATGCGGCCCATGAAGGTCTGTTACGAGCCCATCGGCGAGATGCACTGCGACGTGAAGGAACCAGTGTCTGCGCCGCGCTTTTACTCTGCTTCCGATGTCAAGGGGGTCATCGAGATCTATGAGCCATTTCTCGATGGGATGGATTCTCTCGAGGAATATGACCAGATCGTGGTGCTCTTTCACTTCCACCTCTCCCGCGGGTACGTCCTGAAGCAGAAAAGTCCCTCGGGAAGGACCAAGGGTGTGTTCAGCCTGTGCTCGCCCATGAGGCCCAACGCCATCGGGATGTCCATTCTCAAGCTGGTGCGGGTCGAGCCCCCGTTTCTCCACGTGGAGCATGTAGATCTCGTGGACGGCACCCCGATCCTTGACATCAAACCTTTCAAACCACCGGAGGGGACTTGATGTACAGGCCGGTATGCTCGATATGGATTGAATTTTTCAACCCAATGTGGTTTTAGGTTCTTGACAACAGATACAGCTCGGGGGTGTTAGCTTGATTTGCCAAATCCTTCTTACGACGCTCGGAGGACTGGGTCTCTTCCTCTTCGGGATGCATCTGATGTCGGATGCGCTGCAGAGGATCGCCGGGTCCGGCCTGCGTCGCATACTGGAGAGGCTTACCACGAACAGGGTCGTGGCGGTCCTTGCCGGCACGGCCATCACCGCCATCATCCAGAGCTCGAGCGCCACCACGGTCATGACCGTAGGCCTGGTGAACGCCGGGCTCATGAGCATGCAGCAGGCTCTCGGCATCGTGCTGGGCGCCAATATCGGCACCACGGTGACAGCCCAGATCATCGCCTTTAAGCTTTCCGACGTTGCTCTGCCCCTGGTGGGCGTGGGCATGTTCATGAAGATGTTGAGCAAGCGGGAGAAGGTCCGCTACTGGGGTGATTTCCTCCTGGGGTTCGGCCTGCTGTTCTTCGGCATGATGGTCATGCAGGATGGCATCATGCCCCTGCGCGATGCCCCGTGGGTCACCGATATCTTCGTCCAGTTCTCCAAGATTCCTGTCTTGGGCGTTTTAGTAGGCGCTGTGATGACCATGATTTTCCAGAGCAGCTCAGCCACGGTGGGCCTCGTGATCGCCCTGGCCTCCACCGGGATGGTGGATTTTCCCGGGGCGGCTGCGCTCGTCCTTGGAGACAATATTGGAACCACGATAACCGCGAACCTGGCGGCCATCGGTGCGAATGTCTCTGCAAAGCGGGTTGCCCGCGCACATTTTATCTTCAATCTCTTCGGCGTATGCATCATCCTCATGATCTTCCCGTACTTCTTGAAGATGGTCGATCTCATTACCCCCGGCGACCCTATGCAGGTGACTGCGGCGGGTGCCGTGCCCTATGCCGCAAGACACGTGGCCAACCTGCACACCCTCTTCAACGTCACCAACTGCCTGCTCTTCCTGCCATTCCTGGAGGTGCTCGGGTGGGTCGCCTCGCTCATCACCCCCGGGGAGGAAAAGCCCAGGGTCTTCCGGCTGGAAACCCTTGTCCCTACCATTTTCGAAACCCCCTCGTTCGCCCTTGACGAGGCGCGCCAGGAGCTCGACTACATGGGCGGCGAGGTGTTCAAGATGCTCTCAGCAGCCGAGAAGCCCCTGCTGGAAAACAAGGAAACGGAAAAATTCCTGGAAGAGATCGACAAGACCGAGGATATCGTCGACTCGCTCCAGAAAGAGATCAACACCTATCTCACCGAGCTCTCGCGCAACTCCATCACCGAAAAGCAGTCGCGGGAGGTTTTTTCCATGCTCCAGATCGTGAGCAACCTCGAGAGGATCGGGGACCATTGCGAGAGCATCGGGAAGCTCTGCAAGCGGCGAAACGAGTTCAACCTCGATTTTTCGGAAGAGGGCAGAAAAGAGCTCTCGCTGATCTACCACCACACACAGATGTTCTTAAAGACCGTGGTCGACGCCATCACGGACACCCCGGACGATCTCATGGAGCAGGTCCAGAGCTTTGAGCCCAAGCTCAACGCAATGCGCTGGGAAATGAGAGTCAAGCACATGGAGCGTCTCAAGACCGCCAAGTGCCATGCAGATGCCGGGCTCATCTTCATCGATATCCTCACCAGCTTTGAAAAAATCGGCGACCATGCGTATAATATCGCCGAGTCACTATCCGGATTAACCCTTGGAGGACCCCGTGAATTACGATATGCCGCTGTATAGGCCGCCGTCCGAGGGGCGGTCGCTCATATTCCAGATCACGCTCGGTTGCTCGTGGAACAAGTGCCTGTTCTGCGGGATGTACAAAGGAAAGCGTTTCCAGGTGCGGCCCTGGGAGGAGATCGAGAAAGACATCATCGAGATGTCCTGGATAGTGCCCGACACCCGGAAGGTTTTTCTCGCAGACGGCGACCCCCTTGCCGTGGACACCGCTTTTCTCATCAGGACGCTGGACCTTATCAATGCGCGATTCCCCCGTCTGGAGAGGATCAGCGCCTACGCCGGCCCTACGAATCTCATGGAGAAGAGCCTCGATGAGCTCAAGTCTCTCCGCGAGCGCAAGCTCGACATCCTGTATCTCGGTATTGAGACGGGAAACGAGGCGCTCCTGAAAAAGATCTGCAAAGGCGCAACGACCCGGGAAATCATTGACGGGAGCAGGAAGGCGATCGATGCGGGCCTTCGCATGTCCACCTTCATTATCCTGGGCCTGGGCGGCGTGGAGGGGAGCTACGACCATGCCAAAGACTCCGCCCGCGTGGCCAACGCCATCGATCCTCAGTTTCTGGCTTGTCTCACCTTGATGCTCGGGCAATACGAGGAGTTCTACGAGAAGAAGCTCATGGGGGGCAATTTCAAGTTGATCAACAAGATGCAGTCGCTCCAGGAGCTCAGATGGTTCGTGGAAGACCTCGAGGTGTCCGACTGCAAGTTCGGGACCGAGCACGCATCCAACTATCTCCCGCTGAACGGGCGCCTTCCCGATGACAAGGAAAAGATCCTGGATCTCATCGACGGCGCTCTCAAAGACGGAAAGTCGGGAATGCTCCGCCCGGAGTGGCTTCGTGGGCTGTAGAACCGTGCACGGGATGCCGGCAAGGAAGGGGTCAGGTCTCAACATATGACAACATCCCCGGCACATGCCAGGTTTGCCAAACCAGGAAATGTCATATGTTGAGACCTGACCCCAGGATTTGACCCCAGGACGGATCCTTGGATGACTTTCTGCCGATGCATCCCGGCGGGACGGAAAGGTGCCTGGCTCCGTACTGTCTGAGAGCAGCGGAGCGGGTATGCGGACCGTCCTGGAGCCGAGACGGGAATGTATCTTCAAAGGGCTGCTCGGAGAATGTCAGGAACCATTCAGCCCCCGCTTCATTGCCGCTTTCACTGTCTCTCGGCGCACGTTTCAGCGTTTCAAAAAGATGGGTGATATGTGCATCCATGGATGCGGCAGGCCCTCCTGTGCGATGCCGTTGCTCCCGCCGCCCGAGAGAGGCGCGCCCGACGAACCGGGCTCTGCGTTCGGCGAAGCCTGATTGACAGAGAAGGGCACAATGAGATACCAAGGTTATATTTCGGAGGCATGCCAGTGGAAATAAAAGCAATACGAGGAATGAACGATATCCTCCCCCGCGAGATACCCAAGTGGAGGTTTGTGGAAGAAACCGCCCGGAAAATCTTCCGACTTTTCGGATACGTGGAGCTCAGAACCCCTGTCCTGGAGCGCACAGAGCTCTTCCTCCGGGGCATCGGCGACGAGACCGATGTGGTGGAAAAACAGATGTATACCTTTACCGACAAATCCGGCTCTTCGGTCAGCATGCGGCCGGAGGCCACGGCCTCGGTGCTGAGGGCCGCCATCGAGCACGGTCTGCTCTCGGAAGACCCCATCCGAAAGCTCTTCAGCATCGGGCCCATGTTCCGGTACGAGAGACCGCAGAAGGGAAGGTACCGCCAGTTTCACCAGATCAACGCCGAGCGTCTCGGCGAGTCGGGCCCGTTCAGCGACGCGGAAACACTCCAGCTTGCCTATGTGCTGGCAACCTCTCTGGGCCTGAGCGGCGTGTCCATGGAGGTGAACTCCCTGGGATGCGAAATCTGTCGGGAGGAGTTCAAGAAGGCGCTCAAGACATGCCTGGGAAAGCGCGCAGACCAGCTCTGTGCCGATTGCGCCCGGAGGGTGGAAAAGAATCCGTTGCGGGTCCTGGACTGCAAGGTCGATGCCTGCAGGCAGGCGGCCCTTGGGGCCCCGGGGATCGAGGATTTCCTCTGCGCTCAATGCAGGGACCACTATGCCGAGGTTCTGTCATACCTGGATACATTCGGGGTGCCCTATCAAAAGAATCCCTCGCTCGTCAGGGGCCTCGATTACTATACCAGGACGACCTTCGAGATCACGGCGTCCGGCCTCGGCTCCCAGAATGCCGTTGCAGGCGGCGGGAGATATGACAACCTCGTGAAGATTCTGGGCGGGCCGGATGTTTCCGGGATCGGGTTCGCCTTCGGGCTCGAGCGTATCATCCTGCTTCTTGAGGAAAAGACCCAAGAAGAAGAGGGGTGCTTCGTGGTGGCCCAGGGAAGCGAGCATGTAAGACATGCCGCCGCAGAGCTGCTCTCCGAGCTTCGTTCGGCGGGGATCGCGTCAGAGGCCGTTCTGGAAAAGAGCTTCAAGGCCCAGATGCGGCGTGCCGGCAAATCAGGATATCCCCTGTGCGCGATCATCGGCGAGGACGAGGTGGAGAAGTCCCTGGTCACCGTCAAGGACTTGAGAACTTCCTCACAGATTCAGGCGCCGCGGAAAGATGCGCAGGACAAGATACGATCGCTTCTGAAAGGCTGACAAGGAGAACGCCAGTGAAGACCGCCATGCGAGGAATGAAGAGAACCCATTATGTCGGGGACATCCGCAATGTTCCTGCGGGAGAGAAGGTAGTGCTTACGGGCTGGGTCCAGAGAAGGAGGGACCTCGGAGGGCTCATATTCATCGACATCCGCGATCGCAGCGGCATAGCCCAGGCGGTGGTCAACCCCGAGACAGACCCGGGCGCCCATGCCGTGGCCCACGGCGTCAAGCCCGAGTACTGCATCGCGCTACAGGGGGAGGTACAGATGCGCCCCGAAGACATGCGTAACCCGAGCATGCTCACCGGGGACGTGGAGGTCGTTGTCCGGGAGCTTGCGGTTCTGAACGAGGCAAAGACACCCCCGTATGTTCTGGAAGACGCGGTGGAAGCGAACGATGTCCTCAGGCTGAAATACCGCTACCTGGATCTGCGCAGACCCTCGCTTCAGCGCAACATTATTCTCAGGCACAGGGCCGCCGGCAGCGTCAGAAGGTATCTGGACAGCCACGGTTTCATCGACGTGGAGACTCCGGTCCTCACCAAGAGCACCCCGGAAGGGGCCAGGGACTATCTGGTGCCGAGCCGCGTGTTTCCGGGCAAATGCTATGCGCTTCCCCAGTCGCCCCAGCTCTTCAAGCAGCTTCTCATGGTTTCGGGCTTTGACCGCTATTACCAGATCGTCAAGTGCTTCAGAGACGAAGACTTGAGAGCGGACCGGCAGCCCGAGTTCACCCAGATCGATATCGAGATGTCGTTCGTGGAGATGGACGACATCCTGAATATCACCGAGACCATGATCGTGAATCTCTTCAGGGAAACCATCGGAGTGAACCTGCCGGTGCCTTTCAGGCGGATGACCTACGAGGAGGCCATGGAGGATTACGGCACCGACAGGCCGGATACCCGCTTCGGCATGAAGCTCAAGGATATCTCCGACATCGTGGCCGGATCGGATTTCCGGGTGTTCGCGTCCACCCTTGCTGAAGGCGGCGTGGTCAAGGCGTTCGCGGTCAAGGCCCCCCACGGGTTCAGCAGGAAAGACCTCGATTCGTTTTCGGACGTGGTGGCCGATTTCGGAGCAAAAGGCGTCCTCTGGGCCCGCCTGGAGGGCGACGGCTGGAAGTCGAGCTTGTCCAAGTTCCTTCAGGCAAGCCGGTTCGATGCCATGGGGCAGCGCCTGGACATGAAGCCGGGCGACATCGCCCTGATCATCGCAGCCCCGAAGAACACGGCAAACGCGAGCCTGAGCGCACTCAGGCTTCATGTGGCGGGGCGCCTCGGTCTCATCGATCCGAACGCCTTCTCGGCACTGTGGGTGACCGATTTTCCCCTGCTTGAGTGGAGCGAGGAGGACAAGCGCCTGGTTTCGGTGCACCACCCGTTCACCGCGCCCATGCCCGACGATCTCCCGCTTCTCCCGAGCGATCCGGGGAAGGTGAGATCCCAGGCATACGACATGGTGATCAACGGCTACGAGGTAGGGGGAGGGAGCATCCGTATCCATACCCCCGAGATCCAGAAGCAGGTCTTCGAGGCAATCGGGCTCGGCGAGGAGGAGGCAAGGATCAAGTTCGGGTTTCTGCTGGAAGCTCTCCAATACGGCGCTCCCCCTCACGGCGGCATTGCTTTCGGGCTCGACCGGCTCATCATGATTCTTGCCCATGCGGCGAGCATACGGGATGTCATCGCGTTTCCCAAGACGCAGAAGGCATACTGTGTCATGACTGACGCCCCTTCGGAGGTAAGCCCGGTCCAGCTTGCAGAGCTCGGGCTGAAATACGGGAAGGAGGGCTGATGAGACGAATCGGTTTTCTACTCATGGTTCCATTCATTCTGCTGGGATGCTCCTCGAACCCATCGCCTGACATCACCGGCGGCGTTGATGACAGCGCATCGGGGAGAACCTCTCTGGAACGCGGGCTTGAGAGCATGGAAGCGGGGCTGAAGGCAAAGGCGAAAGGCAACGACGAAGAGGCGCGCAATGCCTTTGTCCAGGCCAGCAGGCATTTCCGCGAGGCGGACGGGCAGAGCCGCACCATCATGCACCGTACGCTGGCCGAGCTGGGCAAGATCGTGGAGATCTCCGGCTTCGTGTATGCGCCGAAGGAGTCGTTCGAGGCCCTTGCGATCTACCTGAAGATGCAGAACGCATACATGGACTGCGAGCCCAAGGTGCTCTCGGTGCTGGAGCAGCAGTTCAATGAAAAGGTGCTCAAGGTCCAGGAAATAACGGTCACAGAGAAGCAGAAGCGTCTCGAGGAGCTCGGCCAGGAGATCGCCCAGAAGCGCAAGGAAATCCAGACGCAGTCGCAGACCGACATCTTCGAGATCTACCCCACTATTTACGTGGTGAAGAAGAGCGACACCCTGCCCAGCATCGCGGCCCGGCACGAGATCTACAACGATTCGTATATGTGGCCCCTCATCTACAAGGCCAACCGCGACCAGATCAAAGACCCCAAGGTGGTATACGTGGGACAGGACTTGAAGATACCGCGGGACATCACCGTGGAGGAGATCATCGAAGCACGCAGGGAGGCGGGTGCGCCGGAACCTGAAAAGATCCCCAAGGAAGCATACGTGCCGAGGAGGAAAAAGTAGCGTGGCGCGATGGGATGAGGACAAGAAGCTCTTCTACTACACCCCGGGAAGGAATTTCGAGACCGGCATCAAGGATACCGATCAGGGCAACTTCTATCGGTCGATCTTCCCCTATCACGAGGTCCCCAAGATCGACTTCGACATGCGTCTGATTCCCATCCAGCCGGCGGACGACATCTTCATCACCGACACCACCTTCCGCGACGGCCAGCAGTCCATGGCGCCCTTCAGCGTCGAGCAGATCGAGCGGATCTATGACTTTCTCCACATCATCGGTGGAGCAAAGGGGCTCATCAGAGCCTCGGAGTTTTTCCTCTACTCCCGCAAAGACAAGACGGCCGTGGAGAAGTGCCTGGCCAAAGGATACGAGTATCCGAAGGTGACCTCCTGGATCCGGGCCAGCAAGGAAGATCTCAGGCTCGTCAAGGAGATGGGGATCAGCGAAACCGGCATGCTCACCTCTGTGTCCGATTACCACATCTTTCTGAAGCTCGGCTCCAACCGTCGGAAGGTCATGGACGACTTTCTCGGGATCGTCAAGGAGGCCCTGTCTCTCGGAATCGTTCCCCGGTGCCATTTCGAGGACATCACCCGGGCCGACATCTACGGGTTCTGCGTCCCCTTTGCCCGGGAGCTCATGAAGCTGAGAGAAGAGAGCAAGATCGATATCAAGGTCAGGCTCTGCGACACGCTGGGATTCGGGGTATCCTTCCCCGGAGCGGCCCTTCCCCGGGCGGTGGACAAGCTGGTGCGGGCCATGATCGACGATGCGGGCGTCCCTTCGCACCTGCTGGAATGGCACGGGCACAACGACTTTCACAAGGTCCTCACCAATGCCGTCACGGCATGGCTCTACGGGTGCGGCGGCGTGAACGGGGCCATCCTGGGCTTCGGCGAGCGCACGGGCAACACTCCGGTGGAGGCCATGGTCATCGAGTACCTCTCGCTCAGAGGGCATGACGACAGCATCAACACCCTGGCCATCACCGAGCTGGCAGAGTACGTCAACGCGGAGTTCAAGTTCTCCATCCCCGCCAACTACCCCTTCGTGGGAGAAAACTTCAACGTCACCAGGGCCGGTATACACGCCGACGGTCTCGTCAAGAACGAGGAGATCTACAACATCTTCGACACCAAGGCCATCCTCGGCAGGCCCATCGAGATCGCCATCACCGACAAATCCGGCAAGGCGGGCATAGCCCACTGGGTCAACCGGCACTTCAAGCTCTCCCCGCCCGATGATGTGGACAAGCGCCATCCCGGCATATCGCGTATCTATCAGCACGTGGTCAAGGAGTACGAGGACGGCAGGGTCACCTCCATGTCCGACGACGAGCTGGAAAAGCTCGCCATGCGCTTCATCCCCCAGATCTTCCTCTCCGGATTCGACCTCATCAAGTACGAATCGCGGGAATACGCGAGCCGGCTCATCGTGGAGCTCATGAACAACGACGATATCCGCAGCATGGACCCCAAGAGGCAGGAGCCCGTGATCACGGAGTTCATCAAGGAGTTCCCGTTCATCCAGTTCGCCTATGTCACGGACATGAACGGCGTCAAGATCACGCAGAACATCACCCAGCCCGAGTATCGAGGCCAGTTCAAGCACATGATGAAAGAGAATGAAGACTGCTCTGACCGGGAGTGGTTCATCAAAACCATCGAAGAGGGCAAGCTCTACGTGAGCGGGGTGTGCACCTCCCGCATCACCCGGGCATTGATCATCACCGTATCCGCCCCGATCACGGACGATCGCGACGAGATGGTCGGCGTTCTGGGCCTCGATATCCGCTTCGAAGACGTGGTGAAGGCCATTCAGAGCGTGTACGAATGGCAGGGCACGAGGATGAGCGCCCGCGACCTGCAGAAATATCAGCACCTGCTGTGGGAAGAGCTCCACCGGATCACCCGCGCCGGAACGCAATAACGATAAAGGAGAAAAAATGGCAGACGGCACCAAGATCACCTTTTCAGACGGCAGGCTCCATGTTCCCCATGAACCCATCATTCCCTTCATCGAAGGCGACGGCACAGGGCCGGATATCTGGAAGGCGTCCAGACACGTGTTCGATGAGGCCGTGAAAAAGGCGTACAGCGGCGGCAGACGTATTGTGTGGAAAGAGGTTCTGGCGGGGCAGAAGGCATACGACGCCACGGGCAGCTGGCTGCCGGACGAGACGGTGGATGCCCTGCGTGAATATATCGTGGGCATCAAGGGTCCTCTCACGACTCCCGTAGGCGGAGGCATCCGGTCGTTGAACGTGGCCTTGAGACAGATGCTCGATCTGTTCGCCTGCGTGCGGCCGGTGAGATACTACCAGGGCACCCCCTCCCCGGTGAAGAGGCCCGAACTCGTAGACATCACCGTTTTCCGGGAAAACACCGAGGACGTCTACTCCGGCGTCGAGTGGCGCGAGGGCACGGCCGAGGCGCGCAGGGTCATCGAATTCCTCAACGGGACCATGAAAACGTCCATCCGGGAAGACTCGGGCATCGGCGTCAAGCCCATATCCATAACCGGCACCAGGAGACTGGTGAAGATGGCCGTAGAGTATGCCCTTGCCAACGGAAAGAAGATCGTCACCCTGGTGCACAAGGGCAATATCATGAAGTTCACCGAGGGCGCATTCAGAGACTGGGGATACCAGCTCGCGAAGGACGAGTTCGCCCATGTGGCGGTGACCGAAGACGATCTGTGGAAGACCTATGACGGGAAGCTGCCCGAAGGAAAGATCCTCGTGAACGACCGGATCGCGGATTCCATGTTCCAGCAGGTGCTCCTGCGCCCCTCCGAGTACAGCGTGCTCGCTGTCCCGAATCTCATCGGCGACTTCATCTCGGATGCCCTTGCCGCCCAGGTGGGAGGGCTCGGCATGGCGCCGGGGGCCAATATCGGCATTCCCACTGCGGTGTTCGAGGCCACCCACGGCACGGCCCCCAAGTACGCGGGGCTCGACAAGGTCAATCCCGGCTCTCTCATCCTCTCGGGCGCCATGATGCTCGATTATATAGGATGGAAAGAGGCTGCGGATCTGATCCGTAACGGCATCGCCAGGGCCATCTCGGACAAGCAGGTGACCTATGACCTGGAGCGCCAGATGGAAGGCGCAACCCTGCTCACGTGCTCCCAATTCGCCCGCGCCATCGTTGAAAGGATGAGCTGAGCAGAGCCCGGTTTTCCGGAAAGGGCATTCCGGAGAACAGAAGCCGCGGTAAGGAAGGTTTCTGATCCGGGAGGCCATGAGGTGTAGCGAAGATCCCGGGTCCTCTCTTTTTGCACGGACAGGCGCAGGGAACCGTTCCCCGTTGTCCGGTGCGGATTCCCGGGAGGCGTAGAAAAAGAAGGGGCTTTCTCGAGAGAGACTTTGAGCCCCACGCATCTCCCCCCGGACAGTACGAGACGATCTGGAGGCGAGCCGGGAGACGGTTTTTCACAGGGCTGCCGAGAGAACTGCAGAAGCCCCTCATTTTCCCGAAGACCGGCCGCCCCTTCCAGGGTCGCCCGGCACCTGGATTTCTCCGGATCGACGACACGTATTCCCGGTATTGTCCGGCAGTCGTTCAGGAACCTTGTGGAAGATGCTCCGCGCGGCGCAGAAGCTCATGCCGCGCGGATGTCCGTTCTTTCAGGGGTATGCCCGGTAGATCATCCGGGGGAAGGGAATGGTCTCGCGGACGTGCTTGAGGCCGCAGATCCAGGAAAGGGTCCGCTCGATCCCCAGGCCGAAGCCGGAATGGGGCACGCTGCCG
>Ga0255340_1000822_pt1 | contig 46718 bp, 36 predicted proteins | sample wastewater_treat_7_FD_192417 | JGI IMG/M metagenome (GOLD analysis project Ga0255340, IMG submission 192417) | Wastewater microbial communities from Lulu Island WWTP, Vancouver, Canada - plant10 | ecosystem: Engineered > WWTP > Wastewater > Unclassified | place: Canada: Vancouver, British...
ACTTCCCTTCGGTGATCTGCTCCACCATGGCGGTGTCTCCTTCCTGGCTGGTGTCTCCAGCCTCGGTCTTGGTGACCGGAAGGTTACGCCGCCTTCAACTCATTTACACACCGGCTGAGGGTACCTCAAAGATCGGCCGCTCTTTTTCAAGCCTTCCTCCACTTCAGCTGCACGCTCCTGCTCCTTAGGCAGGTTATGGGATAGCTTCTAGGAGAGACTTCCTCCGGCTGGGTAGGTCGTGCCGATCGGGATCGAGAGGGTGAGGTTTCCGTTGAAGAGATTGACCGAATCGATGGCACTCGAAAGGTAGGAGGTCGGTGCCGCCAGTCCCCGCTTGTGGTTCGGGTGCTCCTGCTCTTCGGCCGGTACGGGAGCGGCCAAGAGGAGCAGGGCGACGCCCACGCCAGCGCACCCGAGCCACGAGAAGCGTGGGATCCCGGCCCTGGCGGCGAGGGCGGTACTCCGGTTCGATGCGGAACGATACCCGTCCTTGGCGCTGAAAAGTCCGGCGTCTTCGATCGATAGCGGATGTCTCCAGCCGATCATGTCGCCTCCTTTCCGGTCCGCAACTGGCACCGACGCGAGAGTGGTCCAGCCACCTTGCGAATTATCAAGACTGTGCGTATCCGCTTGCCCGCAAGGTACATGACCCGAGTCGGCACCGCTATGAGACAGTTCACAGGGCGGCAAGAAACCCCAAAACGGCGAGCCCTGAGACCCGGCTGACCGGCTGTCCGACAGCGCTCGGAAGGGAGATGAGTCTCCTCCGACCGGAGGGGAGCCGGGGAGAGCGGCGCGCGGGAGCCAATTCTCGCGAGGCGCCGGCCCTCCTGTCGTAGTCTCGGGAGGATCCGCGGCGGGTGGGTGACGCCCGGCTGCGGTTCGGAAGGAGAAAGAGATGAGTCCCGTCTACGCTGACAACTCCCTCTCGATCGGCCGCACGCCGCTGGTCGAGATTCGCCGGATGAGTGCGGGAGCGCCCGCGCGGCTGCTTGCCAAGATCGAGGGCCGGAACCCGGCCTACTCCGTCAAGTGCCGGATCGGCGCCGCCATGGTCTGGGATGCCGAGGAGAAGGGTCTGCTCGCTCCCGGCAAGGTGATCCTGGAGGCGACCTCCGGCAACACCGGCATCGCGCTCGCCTTCGCCGCCGCCGCGCGCGGCTACCGGTGCGTGCTCACGATGCCGGAGACGATGAGCATGGAGCGGCGCAAGGTGCTCACCGCCTTCGGGGCCGAGCTGGTGCTCACGCCCGGGGCGCTCGGCATGCCGGGCGCCATCGCCCGGGCCGAGGAGCTCTGTGCCGCCGAGCCCGACCTCTACGTGCCGATGCGGCAGTTCGAGAACCCGGCCAACCCGGCGATCCACGAGACGACCACCGGGGCGGAGATCTGGGAGGACACCGGGGGTGCGGTGGACGTCTTCGTCGCCGGGGTCGGCACCGGCGGCACGCTGACCGGCGTCGCGCGCTACTTCAAGAAGCGGCAGGGGCGCGAGCTGCTCACCGTGGCGGTGGAGCCGGCCGCCTCGCCGGTGATCACGCAGGCGCTTGCCGGTGAACCGCCGCAGCCCGGGGCCCACAAGCTCCAGGGGCTCGGCGCCGGCTTCGTGCCGAAGAACCTCGACCTCACCCTCGTCGATCGCGTCGAGCGGGTGGCGGACGGCGAGGCGATCGCCGCCGCCCGGCGCCTCGCGCGCGAGGAGGGGATCCTCTCGGGGATCAGCAGCGGGGCGGCGATCGTCGCGGCGCTGCGCCTCGCGCACGATCCGGCCTTCGCCGGGCGGACGATCGTCGTCGTCCTGCCCGACGCCGGCGAGCGGTACCTCTCGACGGTCCTCTTCGAAGGGCTGTTCACCGCGGTCGAAAACGCCCGCGCGGAGAGCTGAGATGGACGCCACCGGGAAAGCCGCCGCCCCGCCGCTCGGGGCGCTCGTCGAGAGCCTGGTCGCGAGCTACCGGAGAGATCCCCGCGGCCGGCACCTGAACCACCGCTCGCTGCCGGCGCGCGCCGAGATCCACGCGGTCGTCCACCTCCTCTTCGAGCTCTTCTACCCGGGCTACTACGGGCGGCAGGACCTGACCGACGAGACCCTGCCGTACCACGTCGGCACCCTCCTCTCGACGCTGCGCGAGAAGCTCGAGCGGCAGATCGAGATCTGCATGTGCTTCGCCCACCGGGGGGAGCGGAGCCCGGAGGAGTGCGGGGAGCGGTGCGCCGAGGCGGCCCGGACGGCCGCGGCGGCGCTGCTCGACCGGCTCCCGGCGATCCGCGACCGGCTCATCGACGACGTGCAGGCGGCCTACGACGGCGATCCGGCGGCGACGAGCCTCGACGAGGTGATCCTCGCCTACCCGGGCCTCCTCGCGATCACCGTCCACCGGGTCGCCCACGAGCTCTACCGGCTCGGCGTGCCGCTCATGCCGCGGATCATGAGCGAGTGGGCGCACGCCCGGAGCGGCGTCGACATCCACCCCGGGGCGACGATCGGCGGGAGCTTCTTCATCGACCACGCCACCGGCGTGGTGGTCGGCGAGACGACCGAGATCGGCGACCGGGTGAAGCTCTATCAGGGGGTCACCCTGGGCGCCCTCTCCCATCCGCGCGACGAGTCGGGCCGGGTGGTGCGCGGCACCAAGCGGCACCCCACGGTGGGCGACGACGTCACGCTCTACGCCAACGCCACCGTGCTCGGCGGCCGGACGCTGATCGGAGCCGAGAGCGTCGTCGGCGGCTCGGTCTTCCTCACCCGCTCCGTCCCGGAGCGCTCGCGCGTCGGCATGAAGCCGGTCGGGCTCAGCTTCCGCGCCCCCGTTCCGCCGGGAGCGGATTTCGAGATCTGAGCGCGGGCGCCGCCCGGGGCCGGAGGAGCGTGACGACGGCCGGTGGTATGCCGAAGCGGGATGTTCGTACGAAACGATGGTAACGTTCGTACGGAGGTTCAGATGATCAAGACGCTCAGCCGCACCGGCAACAGCCTCGCCCTCATCCTCGACCGGCCGCTGCTCGAGGCGACGGGGATCGACGCCGAGACCTCGCTCGAGATCTCGACCGACGGGGAGGTGATCGTGATCAGCCCCGTGCGCGATCCGGCCGAGCGCGAGCGCTTCCGGGCCGTCGCGTCCGCCGTGACCGAGCGGTACGCCGGCGTCTTCCGCCGCCTGGCCGAGTAGGGAGAGCCGTGCGTTTCCTCGCTCTCGAGGAGGTGCTCGCCCTCCACGCGGAGCAGATCCGGCGGTTCGGGGGGGCACCAGGGTTGCGCGATCCGGCGCTCCTCGCCTCGGCGCTCGCGATGCCGCGGGCGACGTTCGGCGGCGAGCCCCTCCACGCGACTCCGTGGGAGGCGGCGGCGGCCTGTCTCTTCCATCTCGCTCGCAACCACCCGTTCGTGGACGGCAACAAGCGCACCGCGCTCGCCGCGGCGCTCGTCTTCCTCGGCCTCAACGGCTTCACGGTCGAAGCCGGCGACGATGCCGTCACCGGGCTCGTCGTGGGCGTGGCGAGCGGCGCGGTCTCGAAGTCCGAGGCCGCCGTCTTCCTGCAACACCACGGAAGCGCGGACGGGTGAGCTTCACCGGTCACCGGAGGTAGCGCGATGAACACGACACCGGTCGACGAGCTGCAGGACGATCTCGAGGCGCTCGCCGTCCTCACCCGGCCGGAGACCCGGAAGGCGTTCGCCCGGCGATAGGAAACGGCCCCGGACCGCCAGGCGGCGATCCGGGGCCGGAGGGAGAGAGGCCTGCCCGCCGCCTCAGGCGAGCCCGCGCGCGGCGCGGTAGGCGGGGATCGCCGCGGCGAGGATCCGCACCGACGCTTCGAGGTCGCGCTTCTCGAGGACGTAGGCGATCCGCACCTCGTCGGCGCCGAGGTGGGGCGAGGCGTAGAACCCCTTGGCGGGGGCCACCATCACGGTGGCGCCGTCGAGCGAGTAGTCGGAGAGCATGTAGGTGGCGAAGTCGTCGCCGTCCTGGATCGGCAGCCGGGCCACGAAGTAGAACGCCCCCTCCGGCTTGCGCAGGAAGAGGCCGGGGATCGCGGAGAGGCCTTCGAAGAGGACGTCGCGGCGGGCCTGGTACTCCCTGACGATTCCCTGGTAGTAGCTCGCGTCGAGCTCGTCGATGCCGAGGGCGGCGAGCTGGGCGAGGCCCGGCGGGGAGAGCCGCCCCTGCGCCATGCGCAGCGACGCCTGGTAGACCTCACGGTTGCGGGTGGCGAGGCACCCGAGCCGGAGGCCGCAGGCCGAGAAGCGCTTCGAGAGGCTGTCGACGAGGATCACGTGCTCCTCGAGGCCGGGCAGCGAGAGCGCGCTCGTCACCTCGCGGCCGTCGTAGACGAACTCGCGGTAGACCTCGTCGGAGATCAGGAAGAGGCCGTGCTCGCGGCAGAACGCCCCGATCGCCTCGAGCTCGGCGCGGGTGTAGACGGTGCCGGTCGGGTTGTTCGGGTTGCAGAGGATCACGGCCCGGGTGCGCGGGGTGCGCGCCTGCTCGAGCTCGGCGATCGGCGGCAGGTGGAAGCCGTCCTCGCCGCGGGAGGCGACGGGCACCAGCCGCACCCCCGCCATCGTCGCGAAGGCGGTGTAGTTCGTGTAGAACGGCTCGATGATCAGGATCTCGTCGCCGTCGTTGCAGGTGGCGAGCACCGCAAAGAGGACCGCCTCGCTGCCGCCGGCGGTGGCGATGATCTCGTTGCGCTGGAGCGGCAGCCCGACCTTCTCGTAGTAGCGCTGCAGGACAGCCAGACACTCCGCGGTTCCGGCCGAGGGGGAGTAGGCGACGATCTCGGGGATGTTGACGAGACGCTCCCGCATCGCGGCCGGCGTGGGCAGGTCGGGCTGGCCGATGTTGAGGTGGTAGACGTGGACGCCGCGCTTGCGCGCGTCGTCGGCGAGCGGCATCAGCTTGCGGATCGGGGAGGCGGGCAGGAGGCTGGCACGATGGGAGATCTGAGGACGCATGGAGCGATTCTAGGTTTCACCCGGGAACCCCGCCCCGCCCCGCAGGGCGGGCTCGGCGGGGAGAACCCGGGAGGCGTTCCGGCGTAATAATGGAGGCGGTGGCGCTCCCGCGGCGCCGCCGCTCACCGCCCGGCGCGCGGCCGGGTGCATCGTCCACGTTCGCACAAGGAGGTTCCATGCGGTTGAAGCTCGCGATGGCCTGGGCCACGATCGTCCTCGTGGCTGCCCTTTCGCCCGCCGGGGCCGAGGGAGCGGCCGGTACCAAGCTCCTGCGCTTCCCCGACATCCATGGCGACACGGTCGTCTTCACCTACGCCGGCGACCTCTGGAAGGCTCCCGCCGCCGGCGGCACCGCGATCCGCCTGACCGCCCACCCCGGCCTCGAGCTGTTCGCCAAGTTCTCCCCCGACGGGCGCTGGATCGCCTTCACCGGCCAGTACGACGGCGACGAGCAGGTCTACGTGATTCCCGCCGAGGGGGGCGAGCCCAGGCAGCTCACCTTCTACCCCGCCTCCGGACCGAACCCGCCGCGCCGGGGGTACGACAACCAGGTCTACGGCTGGACTCCGGACGGCAGCGCGGTGCTCTTCCGCTCGGTGCGCGACGCCGACGGCGTGGGCGTGCTCACGGCCCTCTACACCGTGCCGCTCGCCGGCGGCCTGCCCGCCAAGCTGCCGATGCCGACCGCCGGGGCCGGCGACTTCGCTCCCGACGGCAAGCGGCTCGTCTACTCGCCGCTCTTCCGCGACTTCCGGAGCTGGAAGCGGTACGAGGGGGGCTGGGCGCAGGATCTCTACATCTTCAACCTCGCCACCGCCGCCCTCACCCCGGTCTCTCACAGCCCGCGCACCGAGCGCGACCCGATGTGGATCGGCGAGGCGATCTACTTCGTCTCCGACCGCGACGGGGTGCTGAACCTCTACCGGTTCGATCCGGCCACGAGCGCCACCACCCAGATCACCCACGAGAAGACCTGGGACGTGCGCTGGGCGAGCTCGGACAACCGCAGCCAGATCGTCTTCGAGCTCGACGGCGAGCTCTCGGTCCACGACACCGCGAGCGGCGCGACCCGCCGCCTCGCGATCGCGGTGCCCGACGACGGCCTCTACCGCCGGCCGTCCCGCGTCTCGGCGGCGGGCCAGATCGAGGATTGGGAGCTCTCGCCGAAGGGCGAGCGGGCGCTCGTCGTCGCCCGTGGCGACGTCTTCACGGTGCCGATCGAGAAGGGCGCCACCCGCAACCTGACCAACTCCTCCAACGCGCACGACCGGGCCGCCCGCTGGTCGCCCGACGGCAAGCAGATCGCCTTCGTCTCCGACCGCAGCGGCGAGGATCAGCTCTGGCTCGTCGCGCAGGACGGCAGCGGCAAGCCGGTGCAGCTGACGACGAGCTTCGCGGCGATGCTCGGCGCGCCGGAGTGGTCGCCCGACGGCAAGCGGCTCGCCCTCTCCGACAAGGATGGCCGCCTCTGGGTGGTCGGCGTGGCCGACGGGAAGGTCACCGAGGTCGCCCACGACGAGTACGGCGGGATCGACGGCTTCGCCTGGTCGCCCGGCGGCGACCACCTCGCCTTCACCCTCACCGACCCGAACCGGAACCACTCCCTCTGGATCTGGTCGGCCGCCGACGGCGAGAAGCGGCGCGCCACCGAGGAGGGGTTCGACGAGTACTCCCCGGTCTGGGATCCGGAGGGCCGCTACCTCTACTTCCTCTCCGAGCGGGAGTTCACCCCGCAGATCTCGGCGGTGGAGTGGAACTTCGCCGGCAACCGGATGGTGGGCGTCTTCGCCCTCGCCCTGCGCCGCGACGTCGCCAACCCGTTCGCGCCCGAGAGCGACGAGGTGAAGCTCGACGAGGCGAAGGGCGATGCCGACGCCGCTCCGGCGAAGAAGGGGAAGGAGGAGAAGAAGCCCGCGGCGAAGGCGGCCGAGCCGCTCCGGATCGACGTCGACGGCCTCGCCCAGCGGGTCGTGCGGCTGCCGATCGACGCGGACAACATCCGCTGGCTCGCCGCGACGAAGGAGTACGTCCTCTACGGCACGACCGGGGCGTTCTACTACGGCCGGCCGAGCGAGTCGAAGCCGCAGCTGAAGCTCTTCGACCTCGCCAAGCGCGAGAGCTCGACGCTCGTCGAGGAGGTGGCGAGCGGGGCCCTCTCCCGGGACGGCAGCAAGCTCCTGGTGCGGCAGGGCGGCGGCTTCCAGCTCTACGACGTGCGGCCGAAGGGGGCGGAGAAGAAGAGCGTTTCCACCGCCGGGCTGTTTGTCGACCGGGTTCCCACCGAGGAGTGGAACGAGATCTTCAACGAGGTCTGGCGGAAGTACCGCGACTTCTTCTACGTCCGCAACATGCACGGCTACGACTGGAAGGCGATCGGCGACCGGTACCGCACCTGGCTGCCGTACGTCGCGCACCGTTCCGATCTCAACTACGTGCTCAGCGAGATGATCTCCGAACTCAACGTCGGCCACGCCTACATCGAGGGCGGCGACTACGAGCTGCCGCCGCGGCCCGCGGTCGGCCTGCCCGGGGCGCGCTTCGCGCTCGACAAGGCGAGCAACCGGTACCGGATCGCGAAGATCTTCCGCGGCGACAACGCCGAGGCGCGCTACCGGGCGCCGCTCACCGAGGTCGGGGTCGACGCCCGCGAAGGGGATTACGTGCTCGCCATCGACGGCGTCGAGCTCACCGGCGCGGACAACCCGTACCGGCTCCTCCAGCACAAGACCGATCCGGTGACCCTCACCCTCAACCGCGAGCCGGCGCTGGCCGGGGCGCGCAAGGTCACCTACCGGCCGCTCCGGGACGAGAGCAGCCTGCTCTATCTCGACTTCGTCGACCGGAACCGCAACTACGTGGCCGAGAAGACCGGCGGCCGCGTCGGCTACCTCCACGTCCCCGACATGGGCGCTCCGGGTGCCTACGAGTTCATCAAGTGGTACTACCCGCAGATCTACAAGGAGGGGCTCATCGTCGACGTCCGCGCCAACGGCGGCGGCAACATCTCGCAGTGGATCATCGAGCGGCTCGACTCGGTCCTTCTCGGTACCCGCTTCGGCTACGCGAGCGACTACCCGGCGACCTACCCGTACGCCGTCTTCCACGGCCACCTGGTGGCGTTGCTCAGCGAGACGTCGGCCTCCGACGGCGACATCTTCCCGGCCCGGTTCAAGAAGGCGGGCCTCGGGCCGCTGATCGGCAAGCGTTCGTGGGGCGGGGTGGTCGGCATCTCGGGCACCGGGCCGCTGCTCGACGGCGGCACCGTCTTCGTGCCGATGCAGGCGACCAACGACGTCGACGGCAGCTACATCATCGAGGGTCACGGCGTCGACCCGGACATCGAGGTGGAGAACGATCCGGCCTCGGTGATCGCGGGCCGCGATCCGCAGCTCGACCGGGCGATCGAAGAGGTCCTCGCCCGGATGGAGCGGGAGCCGAGACACCTCCCGAAGCGTCCGGCCGACCCGGTCAAGACGCCGTAACGGCCCGCGGCACCCGCCGCGGAACCGGCGGGCCGGTGGCGCTCGCGCGCCGCCGGCCCGTGCCGTATCAGGAGGTTGCGGTGGCCCGGGTGCCGTTCGGGGAGGCCGGCTGGCGGCGGCCGGCACCGTGAGCCGCCGGCGAGGCGCGACCGGTTCGGGCGAGATCCCGCGACCCCGGCGCCGTAGCGTAGAATCCCCGGTTGTGACCAGCGCGAGGCCATCTCCCAGGTGAGCGTCTACCGGGTCGGCTCGATCCTCGACGACAAGTACGAGATCCTCGAGCGCCTCGGCGCCGGAGGGATGGGCGAGGTGTTCCGGGTGCGCCACGTGCACCTGCACGAGCAGCGGGTCATCAAGATCCTGCGCCAGGACCGGGCCGCCGATCCCACCGCCATCCAGCGCTTCTCGCAGGAGGCGCGGATCGCCACCCAGATCAAGCATCCGAACGTGGCGATCCTTTACGACTTCTCCCGGCTCGAGGACGGCAGCTTCTACATGGTCTGGGAGCACATCGAGGGGGAGGACGTCGGCATCTGGCTGCGGGCGCGGGGGCCGTTCCCGATCCAGCTCGCGCTCGATCTCGGCATCCAGGGGCTGCGGGGGCTCGAGGCGATCCACTCCGCCGGCGTCATCCACCGGGACATCTCGCCCGACAACCTGATGATCGCCCGCGACGTGAAGGGGCGGGCGCTCTGCAAGATCATCGACCTCGGGCTGGCGAAGAACCTCGCGAGCGGCGGCGGCCGGATGGAGATCACCCAGGCCGGGATGTTCATGGGCAAGCTGATGTACTGCTCGCCCGAGCAGGCCGGGTCGCTCAAGGAGGGGACGATCGATCACCGCAGCGATCTCTACTCCTTCGGCGCGGTGCTCTACGAGATGATCTGCGGCCTGCCGCCGTTCGAGTCGGAGAACGAGCACGGGTTCGTCTTCAAGCGCCTCGCCGAGGAGCCGTTGCCGCTCGCCTCGCGCAACCCGAAGGTGCGGGTGCCCGAGGAGCTGGCGAAGGTCGTGCACCGGGCGCTCGCCCGGAACCGCGAGGAGCGGTACCCCGACGCCCTGGCGTTCCTCCACGGCCTCGCGCGGGTGGCCGATCTGCTCCGGCAGGTGGCGACCCAGGAGCTGCCGGTGCTCGACGCCGTCGCCTCCTCGAAGCGGCCGGCACCGCGGCCGGTGACGCCGATGCCCGCGCCGGCACCCGCCGCGTCGCCGCAGCGCCCGCCGACCCGCGAGCTCTCGCGCGAGGAGCGGCTCGAGCTGCTCGCCCAGATCGACCGGGCGGCCACCGTCGCCCGCCTGGCCGAACGGTCGGAGGCGGCGCTCAAGGCGGGCAAGCTCGACGAGGCGCGAACCCTCATCGGCCGGCTCGAGGCGGCCAGCCCCCGCCATCAGGGGCTCGCCGACCTGAAGCGAACGCTCGCCGAGCTCGGCCGGACCCACGAGCGGGCCGAGCGAGAGCGGCAGCTCGCCGAGCTCGAGGCGGCGATCACCGCGGCGCTCGCAGCCGGGCAGCCGGACGAGGCCGCGGCGCACCTCGACGCGGCCGCCCCGGAGGTGCGGGAGACCCCGGCGTTCGCTGCGCTCCAGCGCCGGGTGGAGAGCGTGCAGTCGCGGCAGGAGAGCGCGGAGCAGCTGCGCGAGACCGAAGCGCTGCTGAGCCGGTACATCAAGGAGCGCAAGCAGCCGCTCGCCCGTCTCGCCCTCGCCCAGCTGCTCGAGATCGCCCCGAACCACCCGCAGCGGGCCGACTACGAGACCTGGGTCGAGATGATCGGCCAGGAGGCCGCCCAGCTCGAAGAGGCCGAGCGGCTGGTGGAGAGCGGCCGGGAGGCGATCCTTGCCGGCGATCTGCGCGGCGCCCGGCGGCAGCTCGAGGCGCTCTCGCGCGTCGATCCGGGCGGGGAGCATCAGGCGCGCCTCGCGCAGGAGCTCGAAGAGGCGGAGGCGCGCGAGCGGCGGCAGGAAGAGGCGGCGACCCTCCGGGCCGGCCTCGAGGAGGCGCTCGCCGGGAACCGGCTCGACGAGGCCGAGCGTCACTTCGAGCGCCTGGCCGGGCTCGGGCTGCCGCGGGTGGCCGCGGCCGCCTACCGTGCCCGCCTCGACGAGGCCCGCCAGCAGCAGGCCGCCGAGGGGCGGGTGGCGGCCCTCGAGCAGCGGTACCGGGAGGCGATCGCCGGCAAGGACTGGGCCGCGGCGCGGCAGGTGGCCGCCGAGTACGGCGAGGCGCTCCCCGGCTCGCCGCGTCCCCCGGCGATGTTCGCCGAGGCGACCCGCCTCGAGGAGATCCAGCACCGCCAGCAGGGGGTCGAGCAGGGGGCCCGGCAGCTCGAGGAGTTCCTCGCCGCCGGCCGCCTGATGGAGGCCGAGCTGGCGCTCAAGGTGCTTCTCCAGCTCGACCCCGCCCATCCCCGGCGCGAGGTCTGGGAGCGCCGGATCGCCGCCCTGCGAGCCGGCTGAGCGCGTGACCCACCCCGCCGTTCCCGTCCCCACGCCGCGCGACCGCGTCCTGCGCTACGCGCTCATGAAGCTCGCGCGCGATCTCGACGCCCGCTTCGAGGCCCTCCTGCTCACCGGGCGGATCTCGAAGTGGTACTCGGAGATCGGCCACGAAGGGGTGACGGTGCCGGCCGGCCTCACGCTCGAGGCGGGCGACGTGCTCTGCACCCTCCACCGCGACCTCGGCGCGATCCTCGCCTGCTACCTCGACCCGGCCCGCACCTTCCCCGACCTCGGCTTCGGCGACCCCGACGGGAGACGGCCCGACCCGCAGGCCGTCCTCTACCGGCTCGCCTGCCAGCTCCTCGGCAAGGCGGACGGCTTCTCGCAGGGGGTCGAGCGCTCGTTCCATTACGGCTGGCTCGCGCCGGAGCACGGGATCTTCCACCTCGGCATGATCAGCCACCTCGGGGCGATGATCCCGGTGGCTGCGGGCTGCGCGCTCGCCCGCCGCCTCGCGGGCACCGACCGGGTGGCGATCACCTTCATCGGCGAGGGCGGCACCTCCACCGGCGACTTCCACGAGGGCCTCAACATGGCCGCGGTCTGGAAGCTGCCGCTCGTGCTGGTGATCGAGAACAACCGGTACGCCTTCTCCACCCCGGCCTACCTGCAGTACGCCGCCGAGCGGCTCGCCGATCGCGGCCCGGGCTACGGGATCGAGGCGGTCAACGTCGACGGCAACGACCCGGACGCGATGGCCGCGGCGTACGCCCGCGCCTTCGCCCGGGCGCGCGAGGGGTGGGGGCCGACGCTCATCGAGGCGATGATCGGGCGGATGCGCGGCCACTCGGAGGGGGACGACTCGCTCAAGGTCGTCCCCACCGAGGAGCACCGCCGCTACGTCGCCGAGGATCCGGTGCCCGGCTACGCGCGGCAGCTCGAGGCGGCCGGGCTGCTCGACGCCGAGCGCCGCGCGGGGATCGACGCGCGGATCGCCGAGCTGGTCGCCGGTGCGCTCGACGCGGCGCTCGCCGCCGCCGAGCCCCGGCGGGAGACCGCCTGGCGGCCGGTGCTCGCCCCGGCGCCGGAGCTGCCGCCGCCGCTGCCGGCGCCGCCGCCGTCGGACGATGCCTCCCGGCGGGTGACGTACGTCGACGCCATCCACCAGGCGCTCGTCGAGGAGATGGAGAGCGATCCGGCGGTGATCCTCCTCGGCCAGGACATCGGCCGGTTCGAGGGGGCGTTCCGGGTCACCCGCGGTCTCTGGCAGCGGTGGCCCGAGCGGGTGCTCGACACCCCGATCGCCGAGAGCGGAGCGCTCGGCGTCGCCGCCGGCGCCGCGCTGCTCGGCTGGCGGCCGGTGGTCGAGATGCAGTTCGCCGACTTCGTCAGCTGCGGCTTCAACCAGATCGTCAACATGCTCGCCAAGCTCTTCTACCGGTGGCAGCTCCCCTGCCCGGTGGTGGTGCGGCTCCCCTCCGGCGGCGGGGTCGGCTCCGGGCCGTTCCACTCGCAGAACCCGGAGGGCTGGTTCACCCACGTGGCCGGGCTCAAGGTCGTCTGCCCGGCCACCGCCCGGGACGCGAAGGGGCTGCTCAAGGCGGCGATCCGCGACCCGAACCCGGTGATCTTCTGCGAGCACAAGTTCCTCTACCGGCGCGTCCGCGACGAGCTGCCGACGGGCGATCTCGCCGAGCCGCTCGGGGTCGCGCAGGTGCGGCGCGCGGGGCGCGACCTGACCCTCGTCGGCTACGGCGTCTCGACCTGGACCTGCCTGAACGCCGCCGACGAGCTCGCGCGCGAAGGGGTGGAGGCCGAGGTCGTCGACCTGCGCACCCTCGTGCCGCTCGACGAGGAGACCCTCCTCGCCTCGGTGCGGAAGACCGGCCGGGCGCTGGTCGTCCACGAGGCGCAGCTGACCGGCGGCTTCGGCGCCGAGGTGGCGGCGCGGCTGGCCGACGCGGCCTTCCCGTTCCTCGACGCGCCGGTGCGGCGGGTCGCCTTCCCCGATTGCCCGGTCCCGTTCGCCCGCGCCCTCGAGCAGGCGCTCATCCCGGACGCCCAGCGGGTCCTCGCCGCCGCCCGCGAGCTGCTCGCCTGGTAGGGGCCGGCCTCAGCCGTTGCCGCGGGGCCGGAAGCTGCCCGCCGCCGGCCGCCGGGCCGGCCGCGCCGGCTGTCGCCGCGAGGCGAGGGCGGCGCGGTCGCCGTCGGGGCGCGCGGCACGCGCCGCCGCCTCGGCACGGCGGGCGGCGTTGACGGCCGCCCGCTGCCGCTCCTCGCTCTTGCGGGCGCGGATCGCGGCGATCCGCTCGGCGAGCGGGATCTCGAGCTTCTCGGCCGCCCGCGCCTGGTAGTCGAACCCGGCGAGCGTCCGCCGGTCGAGCCGCCGCCCCACGGCGCGCTCGATCGCGCCGAGGTCGCTCTGCTCCTCGGGGGCGACGAAGGTGAACGCCTCGCCGGTGGCGCCGTTGCGCGCCGTGCGCCCGACGCGGTGGATGTAATCCTCGGCCACCGCCGGCACGTCGAAGTTCACGACGTGCGAGAGGGCCTCGATGTCGAGCCCGCGGGCCGCGACGTCGGTGGCGACGAGCACCCGGTAGCGTCCGCTCCGGAAGCCCGCGAGCGCCGCCGTGCGCTGGGCCTGACTCCGGTTGCCGTGCACCCGCTCGGCCGGGATCCCCTGCCGCCCGAGCTGATCGGCGAGACGGTTGGCGCGGTGCTTGGTGCGGGTGAAGACGAGGGCGCTGCCGATCCCCGGCTCCTCGCGCAGCAGCGCGACGAGGAGCGCGGCCTTGAGGTCCTGGCGCACCGGGAAGACGGTCTGCCGCACGCCGGTGGCGGGGGCGGCGGTGCCGGCCACCTCGACCGCGACCGGCGCCAGCAGCAGCTGGCTCGCCAGCTCGCGGATCGGCGCCGGCAGCGTCGCCGAGAAGAGGAGCTTCTGGGCTCCCGGCGGCACCCGGGCGAGCACCCGCTTCAGGTCGGGCAGGAAGCCCATGTCGAGCATCCGGTCGGCCTCGTCGAGGACCACGACCGCGAGCCGGGAGAGATCGGCGTACGGATGCTGCAGATGGTCGAGGAGGCGCCCCGGGCAGGCGACGAGCAGGTCGACGCCGCGCCGCAGCGCCCGCTCCTGCGGCTCCATGCCGACGCCGCCGTAGATCGCGGCGGCGGTGAGCCGCGTGTGGCGGGCGAGCGCCGTGAAGACCTCGAGGATCTGCTGCGCGAGCTCGCGGGTCGGCGCGAGCACCAGGGCGCGCGGTCCGCGGCCGGGAGCCGCGAGCAGGCGCTGGAGCACCGGCAGCGCGAAGGCGGCGGTCTTGCCGCTCCCCGTCATGGCGCCGCCGACGAGATCGCGGCCGGCGAGCGCGGCGGGAATCGCCTCGCGCTGGATCGGGGTGGGACGGGTGAACCCGAGGTCGGCGATCGCGCGCAGGAGGCTCGGGTGGAGAGCGAAGGTGGAGAAGCTCATCAGGGAAACACGTCTGCTTTCTCGAACGCGCTCCGCTCGCGCGGAGGGGGCGCTCGCACATTCCGGCGGAATCGGGAACTGACGAAGTACGGAGGGCCGTGCCGGCCGGGCCGCCGCTGAGCGCCCTTCGGGAGGAAGGGGCTCGATCCGTGGCTCGAACCGCGCGCCACGGTGGCGTGGGATCGAAGGCGGGCGGAGGATGGCAGATCCGGTGCGATCTGGCAAGGCCGGCGGGTGGGCTAGGATCGAACGGCCGCTCGATGCCCCCGCTCTCCCCCCGGGAGCTGCTGCTCCTCGCCATCCTCGCCGCGGCGCTCATCGCGCTGCTCAGCCAGCGGGTGCGCGCCGATCTCGTGGCGCTGCTCGTGATGGTCGGCCTCGGCTTCGGCGAGTTCCTCGCCCCGGGGGAGATGGTCGCCGGCTTCGCGAACCCGGTGGTGGTGACGATCGGGGCGCTCTACGTGATCACCGCCGCGCTCGAACGGACCGGAGTCGTCGCCTGGATCGCCGGCCGGCTCGCGGCGGCGAGCGGCGGCAGCGAACGCCGGCTCGTCGTCCTCTTCACGGTGAGCGGGGCGCTCCTCTCGCTCGCGATGATCAACGTCGCGGCGGTGGCGATCCTGCTGCCGGCCGCCGTCGGCGCGGCCCGGCTCGGCGGGGTGCGCGAGTCGCGCCTCCTCCTGCCGCTCGCCTACGGCGTCTCGCTCGGCGGCGGCGCCACCCTCTTCACCTCCGCGAACCTGATCGTGAGCGGCTCGCTGCGCGAGCAGGGGGAGCGGGCGCTCACCCTCCTCGACTTCCTCCCGCTCGGCGGCGGGGTGGCGCTCGCCGGGCTCGCCTTCCTCCTGCTCGTCGGCCCGCGGCTGCTGCCCGAGCGCGACTCGCTCGTCGGCTCGGCGCTCACCCGCCCCGACCTCGCCGCGGCCTACCGGCTCTCCGAGCGGCTCTGGGAGGTCCGCCTCCTCGCGAGCTCGCCGCTCGTCGGCCAGGCGCTCGCCACCACGGTGATCGGCACCCGGCTCGGGGTCACGGTGGTCGCCCTCCTGCGCGAGCACGAGACGCTGCTGCCTCCCGAGCCGGCCACCGAGCTCGCCGCCGACGACGTCCTGCTCGTGCTCGGGCGCGAGGAGCGGGTGCGCCAGCTCGAGCTCGAGGGGACGGTGGTGGGGCAGGGCGCCGTCGGCGAGGGGTTCGCCGGCTCCCGGCTGCCGGTGCGCCTCACCGAGGTCGTGGTCCGGCCCCGTTCGACCGCGGTGGGGCAGACGCTCAAGGAGCTGCGCTTCCGGCAGAAGTTCGGGATGACCGCGCTCGCGCTCTGGCGCGGCGGCCGCAGCTACCGCACCGACGTCGGCGACTTCGCCCTCCAGTCGGGCGACGCGCTGCTGATGGTCGGCGCCGCCGGCCCGGCCGCCGTCCTCGCCCGCGAGCCGGGGTTCATCGTCCTCCACAGCGGCGAGGCCGCGCCGGCCGAGCTCGGACGGAAGGGGCTGCTCGCGGCGCTGATCACCCTCGCCGTCCTCCTGGTCTCGACGAGCGGCCGGGTGCCGATCAGCGAGGCGATGCTCTCGGGCGCGGCGCTCCTTGTGCTCACCGGCTGCCTCGGGATGGATGACGTCTACCGCGCCATCGAGTGGCGGACGCTGCTCATCATCGCGGGCCTCATGCCGCTCGGCGCCGCGCTCGTCTCCACCGGGCTCGCGGTCCGGCTGAGCGAGCAGCTCGGCGGGGCGCTGAGCGGGGCGGGGGCGATCGGCCTCGCGGGAGGGCTCTACCTGCTTTCGGCCGGGCTGACCCAGGCGATCGGCGGACAGGTGGCGGCGCTCATCCTCGGCCCGATCGCGGTCTCCACCGCCCGCGCCGTCGGGGTCGACCCGCCGACGCTCGCGGTGGTGGTGGCGATCGGCTGCGCGGCCGCCTTCCTCACGCCGATCTCCCACCCGGTCAACCTGCTGATCATGGCTCCGGGCGGCTACCAGCCGCGCGACTACGCCCGGCTCGGCATCGGGCTGCTCGCCGTCTGCTTCCTCGCGCTCCTCCTGCTCCTGCCGCTGCTCACGCCGCTCTAGGGCCGTCCAAGCTCAGGCCGGGCCGAGGAGCGTCGCGAGCTCGGCGGCGACCTCCTCCGCGCCGCGGATCGGGAGCGGCGCGGGGCGCGGGCGGGCGAGCAGCTCCGGGAGGGTCGCGAGCCAGGCGGTCCCCGCGAGCGCCTCCGGGGCGAGCCGGAGCGCCGGCAGCCGTGCCTCGACCCAGGCGGCGAGGACCTCGGATTCGCGGAAACGGGGTCGGGGCAGGTAGGCGAAACGGGTGCCGGCCCGCGCCGCCTCGACCACCGTCGAGTAGCCGAGCTTGCCGACCACGAGGTCGGCGGCGGCGACGAGATCGGGGTGGTAGACGGGGGTGTGGTGGGGCAGGAGCAGGAGGTTTCCCTCCCGGCGCTCGGCGGCGGCGCCCCCGGGGACGACGAAGTCGACCTGCCCGAGGCGCCGCCAAGGGGTGAGATCGCCGAACCGCCAGGGGACGCCGCCCATCGAGACGAGCACCAGCGCGCGGTCGGGGGGGATCCCGAGCCGGGCGCGGGTGGCCGCGGGGGTGGCGCGGGTCGGGCGCGCGATCGGCGAGATCGGCCGCCCCGGCGCCTCGCCGCAGAACGGCTCGGCCCGGAGCCGGCGGGGCGCGTCCGCGTAGAGCGCGCCGAACGCGGCGGCGAACGGCGCGAGCCCCGGCTCGGCGGCGAGGTAGTCGGCGTAGATCCACTCCCAGGTGAAGCTCTCGACGAGCAGGGTCGGCAGGCCGGCCGCCCGTCCCACGACGAGGCCGAGCGGCGAGATGTCCGTGAGCACCGCCCGGCAGCCGCGGTCCGCGAGCCGCGCCGCGAGCCGGTCGACCGCGGCCGGTGCCGGCGGCCAGAACGCCGCGAGCCGCTCCCGGGTCGCGGCCGGATCCTCCTCCACCGCGCTCCGCTGCACGAGACCGACGTCGGAGACCACCGCGTGGCGTACGAACGGGCAGGGGAGCGACTCGGCGAAGAACCACTCCGGCACCGTGGTGAAGAGCTCGACCTCGAGGCCGGGCAGCCGGGCGGCGAGCGCCGTGAGCGAGGCGGCGGCACGCGCCGCGTGTCCGAAGCCGTGCGGCGAGACGAAGGCGGCGATGCGGGTCAGCGGCGGCTCCTTTCGCGGGCCCCGGCCGGCACCCGCGCGCGCAGTCTAGCGCCGCCGCGAACGCGCCTCCGGCCAGGCCTCTGGCCAAGCGGCTGGCACCTGGCGCGGACCGGTCTGCAAAGCGGCTGGCACCTTGCGGGCAGGGGCGATCTGCAAAACGGCTGGCACCTTTCGGGAGGCCGTTGATCAAGCCGTTGGTCAAGCGGCTGGCACCTGGCGGGGGCGGGTTTGCGTAGAGTTGGGGGGCCGGCCGGAAGGGTGAGGGCCGCGGGGGAGAGGCGATGCGGATGGCGTGGGACAGGAGCGAGATGGTGACGGCCGAGGCGGCGCTGCCGGGGCGCGCGGAGGCGATGGCGGTGCCGGAGAGCCACTTCGTGTCGGGAGCGCGGATCGTGCCGCCGTTCCCGGAGGGGATGGCGCGGGCGCTCTTCGGCCTCGGCTGCTTCTGGGGGGCGGAGCGGCGCTTCTGGCAGGAGCCGGGGGTCCATGCAACCGCCGCGGGCTACGCCGCCGGCTTCACGCCGAACCCCACCTACGAGGAGGTCTGCACCGGCCGCACCGGGCACGCCGAGGTGGTGCTCGTGGTCTTCGACCCGGCGGCGGTCTCCTACGAGCGGCTGCTCCGGATCTTCTGGGAGAGCCACGATCCGACGCAGGGGATGCGGCAGGGGGCCGACCGGGGGACGCAGTATCGTTCGCTGATCGCCTGCTTCGACGAGGCGCAGCGGGCGGCCGCCGAGGCCTCCCGCGCGGCGTACGGGGAGGCCCTCCGGGCGGCGGGGCATGGCGCGGTGACGACCGAGATCGTCGCCCCGGCGCCGCCGTTCTACTACGCCGAGGCGTACCACCAGCAGTATCTGGCGAAGAACCCCGGCGGCTACTGCGGGATCGGCGGCACCGGCGTCGCCTGTCCGGCGCCGCCCACTTCAGCCCGCTGAACCGCCCCGCCGCGGACCGCGGGGCGGGAGGTCGGGCGCGGGCTCGATTAGCCGCGGCAGCCCCGGCTTCACCGTCCGGTCGAAGATCAGGTGCGTCTCCATGTGCGCGACCTCGGGGCGGGTGGTGAAGGCGTCGAGGGCGAGATCGCGCAGGTGATCGGCGTCGCGCACCGCGACGTGCACGAGGAAGTCGTACTGCCCCGCCAGATGGAAGAGGCCGACCGACTCCGTGAGCGCGAGCACATGGGTTCGGAACCGCTCGACGACCGGCCGGGCATGGCGGCGGAGGCGGACGAAGATCAGCGCCTCGAGCCCCACCCCGAGCGCGCGGCCGGCGACGAGCGCGTTGGCCCCGAGCAGGATGCCCGCGCGCTGCAGCCGCCGGACCCGCTGGAGGCAGGAGGAGGGGGCGAGCGCGACCCGGGCCGCGAGCTCCTTGTTCGAGAGCCGCGCATTCTTCGTCAGATGATCCAGAATGGCGAAGTCGATTCGATCCAGAGGCGTATCCAGTCCCTCATTCGACAAAGAATTCGATTGACGGGCGCACATGATGTCGGCAATCGTAGAGCCCATGAAGCGCGCCGACAACCCCCCCGCCTTCCGCTCCGTGGCCACCACCGCCGTCCATGCCGGCCGGACCGATTTCCAGACGCTCGGGGTGCACGCCCCGCCGCTCGACCTCTCGACGACCTACCCGATCCCGGAGCTCGGCGAGGCGGTCGAGTCGCTCGAGCTGCTCGCCGCAGGCGCCGCCGCGGCACCCTCGCCGATCTACTCGCGCCTCTACAACCCGACCGTCGCCCGCTTCGAGGGTGCGCTCGCAGCACTTGAGGGGGCCGAGGCGGCGGTCGCCTTCGGCTCGGGGATGGCGGCGCTCACCGCCGCGCTCCTCGCCGCCCGCGCGGGCGAGCCGGGCGCCACCCCCAGGCAGCACGTCGTGGCGGTGCGGCCGCTCTACGGCGGCAGCGACCACCTCCTCACGAGCGGCCTGCTCGGCTTCGACGTCGACTTCGTCCGTCCGGAGGAGATCGGCGCCGCCGTGCGCCCGGAGACGGCGCTCGTGATCGTCGAGACCCCGGCCAACCCGACGCTCGACCTCGTCGACCTCGCCGCGGCGGCGCGGGCGGCGGCGCCGGCGCCACTGCTCGTCGACTCGACCTTCGCCACCCCGGTGCTCCAGCGGCCGCTCGCCCACGGGGCGGCGCTCGTCCTGCACAGCGCGACGAAGTTCCTCGGCGGGCACGGCGACGTCCTCGCCGGCGCCATCGCCACGAGCGAGGCGTGGGCGGCGCGGCTCCGGCAGGTGCGGATCCTCACCGGCGCCGTCCTCCATCCGCTCGCCGCCTTCCTCCTCCACCGCTCCCTGCCGACGCTGCCGGCGCGGGTGCGGCTCGCGCAGGAGGGGGCGACGATCCTGGCGGCGCGGCTCGCCGCCCACCCGAAGGTCATCGCGGTGCGCCACCCGAGCCTCCCCGGGCAGGATCCGCTCGGCCTGCTCGGCCGCCAGATGGACGGCCCGGGCTCGCTCATCGCCTTCGAGGTCGCCGGCGGCTTCGCGGCGGCCTCCCGGATCCTCGGCGCGGTGCGCCTGCTCACCCCGGCGGTGAGCCTGGGCTCGACCGACAGCCTGATCCAGCATCCGGCCGGCCTCACCCACCACGTCGTCGCGCCCGAGGCGCGCGCGGCGACCGGGATCGGCGAGGGGCTCCTGCGCCTCTCGGTGGGGCTGGAGGATCCGGACGACCTCTGGGCCGACCTCGCCGCCGCTCTCGAAGCGGCCTGAGGCCGCTCAGCCGCGCGGGCGGCGGACGGTGAGGACCGGGCAGGGGGCGCGCTGCACCACCCGCTCGGCGGTCGAGCCGAGGAGCAGGTGCTCGAGGCCGGTGCGGCCGCGGGTGCCCATCGCGATCAGATCGACCCCGAGCTCGCGCGCGACCGCGAGGACGACCTCGGGCGGGTACCCCTCGGTGATCCGCGTCTCGATCGTGAGCCCCGGCCGGGCGAGCTGGGCGGCGAGCTCCTGCAGGCGGCTCTCGGCGGCGCCGGCGACATCCTCGAGGTAGCGGGGCGAGGTGGGGATCGTCCCGTAGGCGGTGTATTCGATCGGCAGGTAGTAGGCGTGGAGGAGGGTGATCCGCAGCTCCTGCTCCCCCGGCGCGACGAGGCCGAGGGCCGCCGCGATCGCCATCCGGGCGTCGTCGGAGAAATCGGTGGGCAGCAGCAGGTGACGAAGCGGGCAGGCCGGCGGCTCCTGACCGGGGTGGACGGTGAGGACCGGGCAGGTGGCGCGCTCGATCACCCTTTCGGCGGTCGACCCGAGCAGGAAGTGCTCGAGCCCGGTCGTGCCGCGGGTGCCGACGACGATCAGATCGGCGGCGAGCTCGGCGGCCGCCGCGAGCAGCTCGCGGTGGGGGTCGCCGAGGCGGAACGCCGGCCGGGCGTCGGCGCCGGCATCGCTGGCGCGCTGCACGGCCTCGTCGAGGCGGGCGAGCGCGCGCGCCTGGAGCTCCTCGGTGTAGTCGGGCGGCGAGACGAGGAAGTCGGTCGGCGGCCCGTAGACGCGCAGCGCGTGGACGAGATGGAGCGCCGAGCCCCGGGCGGCGGCGAGCCGTTCGGCCCAGAGCTGCGCGGCGACGGCGGCGGGGGAGAAGTCGGTGCCCGCGACGATGACGCGGGGGGTGGCGGGAGCGGGCGTCTGGTCGGTCATGGCGGCCTCCTCCAGGCGAAGTGCGTGGTCAGGATGGACCGGCGCCGGGCGCCGTCGACTGGGCTCACGAGAAGTATAGCCCGCGCCCCCGTCCGCGGTTCGACGCGATGCGCGGCCAGCCGATAGGATCGCCGCCGATGAGCGATCCCTCTCCGGCCTCCCCGGTGCGGGTCCGGTTCGCGCCGTCGCCGACCGGCTACCTGCACATCGGCGGCGTTCGCACCGCCCTGTTCAACTGGCTCTTCGCCCGCCGCCACGGCGGCCGGTTCGTGCTGCGCGTCGACGACACCGACGCCCAGCGGAACGTGGCCGAGGCGCTCGCGCCGATCCTCGACGGCTTCCGCTGGCTCGGCCTCGACTGGGACGAGGGGCCGGAGGTGGGGGGCGAGTACGGGCCGTACTACCAGTCCGAGCGGCTGCCGCGCTACCAGGCGGCGGTCGAACGGCTGCTCGCCGGCGGCTTCGCCTACCGCGACTACGCCCGCCCCGAGGAGATCCAGGCCGAGCGGGCGGCGGCCGAGGCGGCGAAGGTGCCGTACGTCGCCTCCCGCCGCTGGGCGGGCGAGACGGATACCGACCGGGAGCGGTTCGCGGCCGAGGGGCGGAGCTTCGTCGTCCGCCTCAGGATGCCGCGCACCGGGCAGTGCCGGATCGACGATCTCGTCCGCGGCGAGGTCGTCACCGACTGGGCGGCGGAGGCCGACCATGTCATCCAGCGCGCCGACGGGAGCTGCCTCTACAACCTCGCGAGCGTGGTCGACGACATCGAGATGCGGATCAGCCATCTGATCCGCGCCGAGGAGCACCTCTCGAACACGCCGCGGCAGCTCTTCGTCTGGCAGGGGCTCGGCGCCCCGCCGCCGGTCTTCGCCCACCTGCCGGTGGTCGCCGAGCCCGGCAGCCGCGTGAAGCTCTCGAAGCGGAAGCTCGACCGGTACCTGAAGAACCCGGAGTTCGCCGAGCTCTACGAGCGCGGTCGGCGGATCGCCGAACGGCTCGGCCACGCGGTCGCCGCCGACACCTTCAACCCGGTGATCGTCGACTTCTACCGCGAGAGCGGCTTCCTCCCCGACGCGATCCTCAACTACCTGCTGCTGCTCGGCTGGTCGCTCGACGACCGGACCGAGATCCTCGACGCCGAGGCGCGGATCGCCCACTTCTCGCTCGCGGGCGTCAACCGCGCCTCGGCGAGCTTCGACCCGGCCAAGCTCCTCTCCTTCCAGGAGCGGTACATGCAGGCGCTGCCGGCCGACGCGCGCACGGAGCTCGTGCTGCCGTTCCTCGAACGCGCGGGCTGGATCGGCTCGCCGCCGTCGGCGGCCGAGCGGGCGACCGCGCTCGCCATCGTCACGGCGGCGGCCGAGCGGCTCAAGGTCGCCGGCGACATCCTCGACTACGAGGAGCTGTTCGTCGCCGACGCAGCGCTCGTCTGGGACGAGAAGGCGTTCGCGAAACGGCTCCAGCAGCCGCCCGCGGCGGCGGCGCTGCTCGGCGAGATGCGCGCCGAGCTCGCCGCGGCCCCCGACTTCACGCCGGCGGCGCTCGAGGCCCTCTTCGCCGGTTTCGTCGCGGCCCGCGGCCTCGGCCTCGGCGCCATCGTCCACGCGGTGCGCGTCGCGGTCTCCGGCAAGGCGGTCGGCTTCGGCCTCTTCGATCTGCTCTCCATCCTCGGGCGGGAGCGGGTGCTCGCGCGGATCGACCGCGCGCTCGCCCGCCTCGTCGCCCCCTGACCCGGATCCCCGATCCGACGCGAGAACCCATGGCCAGCCACTTCATCACCGACATCATCGAGAACGACCTCGCCACCGGCAAACACACGTCGATCCGCACCCGCTTCCCGCCGGAGCCGAACGGCTACCTCCACATCGGCCACGCGAAGTCGATCTGCATGAACTTCGGGCTCGCGGCCAAGTACGGCGGCACCTGCAACCTCCGCTTCGACGACACGAACCCGACGAAGGAGGAGGAGGAGTACGTCGCCTCGATCCGCGAGGACGTCCGCTGGCTCGGCTTCGACTGGGAGGAGCGGGAGTATTACGCCTCCGACTACTTCGAGCAGCTCTACCTCTGGGCCGAGCAGCTGATCGAGGCGGGCAAGGCGTACGTGGACGACCTCTCGGTCGAGGAGATCCGCGAGCACCGCGGCCCGTGGAACGCCCCCGGCCGCGAGAGCCCCTACCGGAACCGCACGGTGGCCGAGAACCTCGACCTCTTCCGGCGGATGCGCGCCGGCGAGTATCCCGACGGCTCGCGGGTGCTGCGGGCAAAGATCGACATGGCCGCCGGCAACGTGAACCTCCGCGACCCGGTGATGTACCGGATCCTCCACGCCACCCATCACCGCACCGGCGACGCCTGGTGCATCTACCCGATGTACGACTGGGCCCACGGCCAGTCGGACTCGATCGAGAAGATCACCCATTCGATCTGCACCCTCGAGTTCGAGGATCACCGGCCGCTCTACGACTGGTTCGTGCGCGAGCTCGGGATCTGGCCGCCGCGGCAGATCGAGTTCGCGCGGCTCAACCTCACCCACACGGTGATGTCGAAGCGGAAGCTTCTGCGGCTGGTCGAGGAGAAGGTCGTCGCCGGCTGGGACGACCCGCGCCTGCCGACGATCGCCGGGCTGCGCCGCCGCGGCTATCCGCCCGCCGCGATCCGCGACTTCGCCGAGCGGATCGGGGTGACGAAGCAGGAGGGCACGGTGGAGCTCGCGCTGCTCGAGCACTGCGTGCGCGAGGAGCTCAACCGTGTGGCGGCGCGCCGGATGGCGGTGCTGCGGCCGCTCCGGCTCACGATCGTCGACTGGCCCGAAGGGGAGTTCGAGGAGCTCGCCGCGATCAACAACCCCGAGGACGAGATGGCCGGCACCCGCCCGGTGCGCTTCGGCCGCGACCTCTGGATCGAGCGCGACGACTTCCTCGAGGAGCCGCCGAAGAAGTACTTCCGTCTCGCGCCGGGGCGCGAGGTGCGGCTGCGCTGGGGGTACGTCGTCAAGTGCGTCGAGGTGGTCAAGGACGCCGCGGGCGAGGTGGTCGAGGTGCGCTGCACGCACGACCCCGCGACGAAGGGCGGCGGCACCCCCGACGGCCGCCGGGTGCAGGGGACGATCCACTGGGTCGCCGCCGCCGACGCGGTCGACGCCGAGGTGCGCCTCTACAACCCGCTCTTCGCCGCCGCCGATCCGGACGACGTGCCCGAGGGCGTCGACTGGATCACCCTCGTCGATCCGGGCTCGCTCGAGATCCTCGCCGGCTGCAAGGTCGAGCCCGCGCTCGCCACCGCCGCCCCCGGCGACCGGATCCAGTTCGAGCGCACCGGCTACTTCACGGCCGATCTCGCCGACCACACCCCCGAGCGCCCCGTCTTCAACCGCACCGTCACGCTCCGCGACAGCTGGGCGAAGGAGCAGAAGAAGGCGGGATGATGAGCGGGGCCGGCGCCAGGCGCGGGAAGGGTCTCGGGGCGGCGCTCGCCCTCCTCGCGGGGCTCCTCTTCGTCGCCGGCCCCGGCGCGCCGGCCGGGGCGCAGGAGGCGGCGCGGCTGAGTGCGGCGGAGAGCGATCCGGTGCGTCTCGGCTGGATGCAGGGTTCGCCGCCGCCGCCCGACAGGCTCGTCATGCAGCCGGAATCCGACTACTTCGGCTTCCCGAAGCTGCGCTGGACGGTCTGCCATATCCGGGAGCTCGTGCCGACGAAGCAGGTGAGCCGGGGGCTCGGCGCGCCGCGGCCGCTCCCGCGCGCGCTCGACGCGGGGATCGACGGGGTGGAGTTCACGCCCCTCGGCGGCACGGAGCCGATGAGCTGGGAGGCGTCGCTCGCGGCGAACTACACCGACGGCATCCTGATCCTCCATGAGGGAGAGATCGTCTACGAGCGGTACTCCGGCTGCCTCGACGAGGCGGGCAGCCACGCCGCGATGTCGATGACCAAGTCGCTCACCGGGCTGCTCGCCGAGATCCTGGTGGCCGAGGGGCGGCTCGACGAGACGGCGACGGTGGGCAGCCTCGTCCCCGAGCTCGCGGCGAGCGCCTTCGGGAACGCCACCGTGCGGCAGGTCATGGACATGACCACGGCGCTCGACTACAGCGAGGAGTACGCGGATCCGAACGCCGACATCTGGGCCTACTCGCGGGCGGCGAGCCCGCTGCCGAAGCCCGCGGGGTACACCGGGCCGGACGGCTACTTCGACTACCTGCGGACCGTCCGCCCGGCCGGTGCGCACGGGCGGGTGTTCGGCTACCGGACGGTCAACTCCGATGCGCTCGGCTGGATCGTCTCGCGGGCGACCGGCCGGGATTACGCGGCGCTCCTCTCCGAGCGGCTCTGGAGCCGGATCGGCGCCGAGCAGGACGCCTACCTGACGGTCGACGCCAAGGGGACGCCGTACGCCGGCGGCGGCCTGAGCGCAGGCCTGCGCGATCTCGGACGGCTCGGGCAGCTCCTCCTCGACGGCGGCGTGAGCGGCGGGGAGCGCCTCTTCCCGGAAGCGGTGGTCGCGAGGATCCGGGCCGGCGGCGACCGGGAGGCGTTCGCCCGGGCCGGCTACCCGACGCTGCCGGGCGGGAGCTACCGCAGCATGTGGTGGGTGTTCCACGATCCGCACGGCGCCTTCGCCGCCCGCGGCGTGCACGGCCAGACCCTCTACATCGACCCGACCGCCCGGATGGTGATCGTCCGCTTCGCCTCCTTCCCGACGGCGAGCAACCGCGAGATCGACCCGACCTCCCTGCCCGCCTTCCGGGCCGTGGCCGACTACCTGCTCCGGCGCGGGCGCGCCGGCAACTGAGCGCCGTACCCCGGCTCTGGCCAGGCTTGGCTAAGCGGCTGGCACCTGGTCGCCGCTGACCAACCGGCTTATGGCTAAGCGGCTGGCACCTGACCGGTGGCTGGGGTGGATCGTTGGGGGGCGCGGCCGTTTCGGGGAGAATCCCTCTCATGCCGGCCCCCCGGTGGTTGCGGCGCGTTGGTCTCGCCCTCCTGCTCCTGTTCGTCGCCCTCGCGGTGGGGGCGGTGCCGGCCTGGCGGGCGTTCGTCCGGGAGGCGAGCGCCACCGGGCGGCTCGAGGCGTGGTTCAACCCGCGCCCGGAGCGGGTGCAGGTCACCTGGCGGCGGCTCGCCTCGCCGTGGCCCGGCCGGGTCGAGGCCGAGGGGCTGCGGGTCGCGGGGCGCACGCCCCGGCTCGCCTGGGAGGTGACGGCCGAGCAGGTTTCGGGGCTGATCTCGCCGGCGCCGCTGCTCCGGCGCCGTCTCGTCTTCACCGGAGTGCGCGGCCACGGTGTCACGGTGCGGGTGACGCGCTTCGAGGCCGCGGCGGCGGCGATCGCCGCAGGCAGCGAGGTGCCGGTGGTGGGCGGCCACACCACGCCGGCACCGCCGCCCGACCTGTCGCGCCCCCCCTGGTCGTTCGCGTTCACCGGGGTCGAGGTCACCGATCTGCGCGAGGCCTGGTTCGACGACCGCTGCCTCACCGGCAGCATCAACGGGCGGGGCGGTTTCGAGATCCGCCGCCGCACGTTCGCCGAGGTCTTCGCCTCGCGGCTCGATGTCCGGGGCGGCCGGCTGCGGATCGGCGACGGCGAGGTCGCCGGCGAGCTGGCGGGCACGGCGCGTTTCCGGATCCTCCCCTGGCGGTTCCGGGGAGCGCGGGTGGTCGAGGTGGCGCGCCGGGTCGAGGGTCAGGCGGCGCTGCGGGGGGAGGTCACGCCCGATCCGGCGCTCGCCCGCCTCTTCGGCTCCTGGCCCGGGCTCGAGATCGTGACCGCGCCGGGGCGGTTCGACGCCGATGTCGGGGTGCGCCGCGCCACCTTCACTCCCGGCAGCCGGCTCGACCTCGACGGCGCCGTCCGGGCGCTCCGTTTCCTCGGCTTCGAGGCGCACGGCCGGGCCGCGCTGAGCGCCCGTATCGAAGGGCGGTGGCCGGGAACGGCCCGCCTCGGCACCACCCTGCGGCTCGATGGCTGGCAGCTCGGCCGGCCGGAGGCGCGGCCACTCCTGTTCGGCGACGGGCTCCTGCTCGAGGCCCGCACCGGGCTGCCGCGGGTCGACCGGCGGCCGGAGGGGGCCGAGCTCGAGGTCGATCTCGGCTCGGCCCGGCTGCCTGACCTCACCTTCCTCGACGAGATGATCCCGGCCACCGCCGGTCTCAGGGTGGTGGGCGGCTCGGCCCGGCTCGGCGGGCGGCTCCGGTTCGGAGTGAAGAGAGGGGAGGGTCCGGAGTTCGAAGGCGACGGCACGCTGAACCTGCGGGCCGACGACGTCGCCCTCCGCGTCGGGGAGGACCGCTGGACGGGCGATCTCACCGCGGATCTGCACCTTTCCGATCCGGCCTTCGAGCCGGTCTCCTTCGCCCTCGACGGCAGCCGGTTCGTGCTCAACGACCTCGTGGTCATCGACCACGACGCCGGGGAGAAAGAGACGGTCGGCCGCGACTGGTGGGGAGAGCTCTCGCTGCCTGCGGGCCGGATCGATTTCAGCCAGCCGGCCGCCGCCCGTGGCCGTTTCACGGCGCGGCTGGCCGACAGCCGCCCGCTCGTGGCGCTCTACGAGATGCAGCGGGACCTGCCCGCCTGGGTGACGCGGCTGCTGACCGTGCGGGGGCTCTCCCTCGGGGGCGATTTCGACTGGCGCCCCGGACGGCTGCGGCTCAACGACGCCGTCCTGTCGCTGGCGCGCGGCGAGGTGCGCGGAAACCTCTACCTCGGTCGCGAGACGCGCCGCGGACGGCTGCTGGTGAGCCTCGGCAGCCTCGCGGCCGGCGTCGAGCTCACGCCCGAAGGCCGCCGCCTCCACCTGCGGCAGGCGCGCGCCTGGTGGGCGGAGGAGGCCACCTCCCCCTAGCCTCGGGCAGGTGCCAGCCGCTTGTCCAAACAGCACGGGGTCGCCCTTCGTGGCGTCCATCCGGGGTCCGCACCGGACAGGTGCCAGCCGCTTGTCCAGAAACCGTGGGGACGGCTCTTCGGGTCGTCTTTCCGGGACCCGGTCAGTGGATTCGCAAACCGGTCGGGAACGGAACGGGGGGAAGGTGCATCCAATGGGTTGGGAGAGCGGCGCGGACCAGAGTGGCCCCCGCCGCCAGCCTTCCGGAAACCGATTCGACCCACGAGGAGAACGTCATGAACCAGTCCCGAATCCCGACCCTCCGGCCCCGCCGCGTGCGGGCGATCGCCATCGCCGCGCTCCTGAGCCTCACCTTCCTCGCCCCCCAGGCCTTCGCCCACGAGGGTGGCAACCACGCCGCGGCCGCCGACGCGCCGGTGGCGCTGCGCTCCGCGAGCGCCAACAAGCTCCACGACGCGATGCGGGAGCTCTGGGCGCAGCACATGGAGTGGACCTACGCGGCGGTCACGGCGTTCGCCGGCGACTCGCCCGCCTTCGAAGCCACCGCCGCCCGGCTGATGCAGAACCAGGCCGACATCGGCAACGCCATCCAGCCGTTCTACGGTGACGCCGCCGCGGCCGGTCTCACGAAGCTGCTCAAGGAGCACATCAGCGGCGCGGTGGAGGTCGTCAAGTTCGCCAAGGCCGGTGATCAGCCCGCGCTCGACAAGGCGATCGCCGCCGCCTACGCCAACGCCCAGGAGATCGCCGATTTCCTCGCGGGCGCCAACAGCCACTGGCCGCAGGCGTACGTGCGCGAGATGCTCAAGGGGCACATCGACACGACCCTCGTCTACGCCACCGCGCTCCTCCAGGGCCGCTACGCCGAGGGGATCGCCGAGTACGGCAAGGCCGAGGCGCACATGATGATGCTGGCCGACGCCCTCAGCGACGGTCTCATCGCGGCCTTCCCCGACCGCTTCCGCGACTGAGAAGGATCCGGCGAGCGGCGTCCGCTTCGTCTCCCGACCGGGGCGAAGCGGACGCCGCCGTCACCGTTCCGGTTGCAACCGATGCCGGGGGGGTCGAGAATGAAGAGCTTCCAGAGGAGGTCTCATGCCCAGCGAGCTCTCGCCGCCCTCCGGTCCGCCGGCAGCCGACTTCGAAGCCGAGCTCGTCGCCCGCGCGGCGAGTGGCGATGGCGAGGCGTTCACCGTGCTGATGCGGCGCCACAACCAGCTCCTCTTCCGCACCGCCCGCAGCATCCTGCAGAACGACGCCGATGCCGAGGATGCCGTGCAGGAGGCGTATCTGCGAGCCTGGCGGGCCCTCGGCCGGTACCGGGCGGAGAGCCGGCTCTCGACCTGGCTCGTGCGGATCGTCGTCAACGAGGCGCTCGGCCGGCGGCGCCGCGCCGGCCCGCTGACCACGCCGCTGGAGAGCGCCATGGACTCCCCTGATCCCCGCGTCCGGGTGGCGCTCGCCGACCCCCCCGAGGACGGCCCTGAAGCGAGCGTGGCACGCCGCGAAGTCCGGGAGCAGCTCGAAGCGGAGATCGACCGGCTGCCCGAGGGGTTCCGCACGGTCTTCGTGCTGCGCGCGGTCGAGGAGATGAGCGTCGAGGAGATCGCCGAGACGCTCGAGATCCCCGCGGCCACGGTACGGACCCGTTACTTCCGGGCGCGCAATCTGCTGCGCGCGACGCTGGAGAGCGCGATACCGGCGCCGCTCCGGAGTGCCTACGCATTCGACGGCGAGCGCTGCGACCGGATCGTCGCCCGGGTCCTCGCCCGCGCCCGAGCCGAGGGGCTGGCGGTGGGGAGTGGCACCGGGGTCCCGGAGGCTCCATGAGCGGACTCGGGCCGAACGGCGACGAACGCAGAGGGGAGGCAGAAGGATGACCGCCCGGCTCGTCGGTTTCCGAAGCCGGAAGGGGTGGCTGGCCGTGCCGCTCCTCGGGTTTGCCCTCATCGCGGGTGCGTGGCTGCGGCATCCCGCCGAGCGAACGGGCCGGCAGGTGGCTCAGTCGGCGACCCGGAACACAGTCGTGGACAAGCGGCTGGCACCTGTGCCGGTAGTGCCGGCGGAGCCGTTGGCCAAGCGGCTGGCACCTGGTCGCGGGGCGTTCGGGTTGCCGGGATGGGGGGATGGCCGGAGCCTCGAACGGGCCGGAGCGCCGCTCCTGCTCGCTGCGATCGTCCCCGGAGGTGTGGCTCGGTTCGGGCCCGCGGTGCAGACGGTCCGGCTCGTTGCCGCGGCGGGAGGAGGAGAGCGGAACATGTGGCCGAGAGATCAGTACACGGGCCCCGGGGGCGGCCGGTACACCGGCCCCGGGGGCGGGCTCTACACGGGTCCGGGAGGTGGAGCATCCACCGGTCCGGGCGGGGGTCTCTACACTGGTCCGGGCGGTGGGCTCTATGACGGTCCGGGTGGCGGTCTCTATACCGGTCCGGGTGGCGGTCTCTACACCGGTCCGGGCGGTGGGCTCTACACCGGCCCCGGCGGCGGTCTTTCCACCGGTCCGGGCGGCGGTCTCTACACCGGTCCGGGTGGCGGGATGTACTCGGGCGCCACCGACGATCCGTACCGGAGCAACATCCCGCCATGGGAAGTCTTCCTCGAGGAGCTCCGGCAGCGTGGGCTCCACGAGCAGGTGGAGCTGATCCGCCAGTACCTCGGCTGAAGCATGGCGAGAAGGGGAACGCGGCCGCTACCGGCTCGCGTTCCAAAGGCAAAGGGCCTGCTGTCGAGTCGGAGTTCCTGTGCCCTGAGCGTTTGCCGGCGAACCCTCGTCGTCAACTCGGGACGAACACGTTTCGCTCAGCCAGCCCGGAACGGCAAAGGTGGCGGGAAGGAGCCGTCCGGGAAGACGACGTCGAGGGCTCCGGCCCGGAGCCGGATGGCCGCCGTGCGAAACGCCTCCAGGAAGAGAGAGTAAGCGCGCAGGAAGGCATGCCGCGCCGCTCGGGTCGCAGCGTGCACCAGGGGTGCCGGCCGCTTCTCGAGGCGATGGATGCCGCGGAAGGGAGCTCGCGCGAGAAGGGCTGATCCGCCGAGCGGCGAGCGGCCCAGCGCCGCGTTCTCGGTGCGCGCCGTCCGTTCGATCTCGCGGATGAGCCTCCGGATCCGCGCTCGGTACTCAGCCGGCGAGCAGTCGCACCAGCAGGGCAGCGGCTCGAGGTGCAGGATCTCCTCCTCGAGAAACTCGCTTGGATCGACGGCCGCCGCGCGCCGCCGCAGCCGGTATTCGCGGGTGCGGTTGCGCCAGATGCCCCGGAGCGGCCTGCCTTCCACGAGCGCCCGGGCGCAGTGCGCGCCGGGCCAGTCGAGTGGCGAGCTCACGAGCCCCTCCTTGGTGCCGTTGGCGAGGAGATAGCGGAGGCGGGCGACCTGGGCGGATGTCTCCGCCGTGACCACGATCGCCTGGTAACGGCGAGCCCAGAAACGGTCGCACCAGCCGGCCAGCAGGCTCGCCTCGCGGGCGAGGTTCGAGTTGAGGTAGTTCATGAAGCTGGCGAGCCGCTGGGCGCTCTCCACGGTGAGGAGCAGGTGGAGGTGGTTGGCGAGGAAGGCGAAGCCGTGGACCGCGACCGGGTAGAGACGGGCAGCGCGGGCGAGCACGCCGATCGTCGTCTCGGTGAGCGCGGGCGACGGGTGCAGGAGATGGTTGCCCTGGACGGTCCGGCAGGTGACCTCGACCAGGTATCCGGAGGGAACGAAACGGAGACGGCGTGACATGCCGACAGGGACGCGATCCGGTGCGTCGATCTTGCGCTTCCGGGAAGAGACCGCCGCCGGATCGGGCCGATGCCACTGGGAAGTCGCCCGCTCGATCCGTCTCTGGTCAAGCGGCTGGCACCTCGCCACTGCACCTGCCGTTGGTCAAGCGGCTGGCACCTGGCCGGGAGGTGGGTCCACTCGTGACGTTCCGGCCGCCGGCGCACATAGAATGCGGTCCATGTTCTGCCCCGAATGTGGCGGCGAGTACCGCCCCGGCTTCACCGTCTGCGCCGACTGCAACGTCGCGCTCGTCGCCTCGCTCGACGAGGCCAAGGCGGCCCGCGCGGTCGCCGATCTCGAGCAGCTGCTCACGACCCACGATCCCGAGGAGCTCGGCGAGATCGTGGGTCTGCTCGAGGAGGAGGAGATCCCCTACGTCGTCCACGCCGGCACCGCGCTCCCGCTCGAGGAAGAGGAGGGGGAGCTGCGCCGCGGTCGCCCCGAGCCGTGGGAGGCGGTGCTGTTCGTGCACGGACCCCGTTTCGCCGAAGGAGAACAGCTGCTTGCCGAGGTCCGGGCCGCTCGTCCGCAGCCACGCGGCTGATCGCGTCTCTGATCCGGCGCCCGGGCGGCGCCGGCAGCCGGCCGCGCGAGGCGCGAGGTTGACCCGAAACGCCGCTTTCGGTAGGGTTTCGACGTCCTGCTGGGAGGTCGTCCAATGGTAGGACATGCGGCTCTGGACCGCAGAATCGGGGTTCGAGTCCCTGCCTCCCAGCCATTTGCCCGTAACCCCCCGCATCTCAGCGAAGACCACCCGGAACCCCGGCTGGCCGCGGCTCCGTCCGCCTGCCGTGGCCGGAGCCCGGGGCGCGGAGCGGAATCGAGGTCGGAATGGACTTCGAATCGCTGATCGAGGCGTTCGCCGCCGGGATCTATGTCCTGCTCGGCTTCGTGCACTTCGATCTCTGGTGGCGGGACCGCTCCGACCGCGGTCCGCTCTGGATCGTGGTGGCCGCCGCGGGCGCCCTGATCGTCAACCTCACCTGGATGGCCCACCGCACGCTCGCCGGTGCCCACGAGCGGGAGCTGCTCGTCCTCAACCATGGCGGCGTGGCGATCACCACCGTCGCCCTCTACGAGCTCGCCGCCGGGCTCGCCCGCAAGCCGGTCGGGCGCCTCGGTCGGGCGCTCCAGCTGGCGGTCTTCGCCGCGGCGCTGCTGGCGGCGTTTGGCCCCTCCTGGGCGGTCCTGACGCCGGTCGCCGCCGGGCTGCTCCTGATCGGAGCCGGCGCTCGCGCCCTGCGCTCCGCGACCACCCGCGCGCCCGGCGCCCTCACCTTCATGCACTGCTACATGTTCCTCATCGCCAGCCTCGCGCTCGACGCCGCCAGGGAGGCGGGCCTCGAGGTGATCCCCCCGGACCTGCCGGTCATCGGCTTCATCGTCCTCTTCCTCGGGGCGACCACCGCGATCGCCGACCGGCGGCAGCGCGAGTACGAAGAGCTCGTCCGGTTGCGGCACGATCTCGAGGAGCTCGTGGACGAGCGCACCGCCGAGCTGTCGGCCGCCAACCGGCAGCTCGAGGAGATGGCGCGCAGCGACTGGCTCACCGGGCTGCCGAACCGGCGGGGATTCCTCGCCGCGGTCGAGGCCGAGGAGCGCCGTAGCCGGCGCTCGGGCCGCCCGTTCTCCGTCGCGCTCGGCGATCTCGACCATTTCAAGAGGGTCAACGACGAGCACGGCCACGCCACCGGCGACGCCGTCCTCCAGGCCGTCGCCACGGCGGTGCGCGGCGCGCTGCGCGAACAGGATCTCGTGGCTCGCTGGGGGGGCGAGGAGCTCATCATGCTCCTGCCCGAGACGGGCCTCGCCGGGGCGGTGGCCGCCGCCGGCGCGGTGCGCGAGGCGGTCTCCGCGGTGCAGCTGGCGGCAGCGGACAAGCGGCTGGCACCGCTCACGATCTCGGTGGGGGTGGCGGAGCACCGCCCCGACCGCAGCCTCGAAGCCACCATCGCCGCCGCCGACCGCGCCCTCTACCGGGCCAAGGCCGAAGGCCGCGACCGCGTCGCCGCGGACTGAACGCCCAAGCCTTCTGAAGACCAGGATCTGGCCAGGCGGCTGGCACCCGGCCGCCGGGGTCGTGGTGCGTGGCTAAGCGGCTGGCACCTGCCCAGCACCTGCCCAGGGGGGTGTGGGGAGCGCCTTTGGCTAAGCGGCTGGCACCTGGCCGGAGGGCGTGGGGAGCGGCCGATGGCTAAGCGGCTGGCACCTGGACGGGGTGGTACGATGCGGGGGAATCGATGCGGCCGTTCGACGATTCCGACCGCTACCGGCGGGTGCCGGGGCTGCTCGTGCGTGAGCTCGAGGGGGAGGCGGTGCTGCTCGACGTCGCGAGCAGCCGCTACTTTGGGCTCAACGAGACCGGGCAGCGGATCCTCGCGCTCTGCGATGGCGAGCACACCGTCGCCGAGATCGTCCGTCTCCTCGAGGCGGAGTTCGCCGTTTCCGGGCCGGTGCGCGACGACCTCGCCGGCCTCCTCGAACAGCTCGAGCGCGAGGGGATCGTCGAGCGCCTCGCCGCCGAGCCGGAGCGCTGAGCCCCACGGTCGGGAATCTGATATGGTTTCCGGCTGTCAACAGAGAGCAGGAGTACCCATGGATTCCGCCGGACCGCCAGCTGCCCCCGCAGAGAGCCGTCGCCCCGACCCCGGGCAACCGGAGCCGAACTCGCCACGCCGGCGCTGGGTGCGTCCCGAGCTGACCGTCTACGGCGATCTGCGCCGCCTCACGATGGGCCCCTCGCCGGGCACCGGCGAGAGCGGGAATGTCTTCACGTACAAATCTCCCAAAGCTCCGCCTCCCCACCCCTGATCCCGTCCGGCGCACAGGCCCGGGGCGGTGAGATGGGCATCGCGCCGGAGCCACTCTCGATCCGTTTCCGCGGCCTGCTGCCGTCGCTGCCTCCGGGCACCGATCCCCACGCCTTCCTCGCCGAGCGGTACCGCACCCTCGGCGATCGCTTTCTCGACGGCCTCGACGGCGAGTTCGCGGTCGCGCTCACCGACCGCGAGCGGGGTCTCCGCCTCGTGGCGAGCGATCCGTACGGAAACCGGCGGACGACGATCCGGGAGCGCGACGGCCGCCTCGCGGTGGACGACGAGATCCCGGAGCTCGCGGCCGGCCCGGTGGCGGCGGCGGCGATCGCGCCGGTGCGCCTCGCCGAGTTCTTCGGTTTCGCCGAGCTGTCGAGCGGCGCGACGTTCGTCCCCGGCACCCGCGACCTCCTCCCCGGAGAGCTGCGGATCGCCGGCCCCGGGGGGCTCTCCTCCCGCTGGCTGCCGGGACCGGATCCCGGCCGGCGGCTCGCCCACCGGCGGTGGGAGGAGGCGGTCGAGGAGTTCGCGGCGCTGCTCGGCGACGCGGTCGCGCGCAGCCTCGCCGGCGTCGAGCGGTGCGCGGTCTGGCTGAGCGGCGGCCTCGACTCCTCGCCGCTCGCGGCGCACGCCGCCCGGCTCGGGCGGCAGGTGGACGGCCTCTGCTGGCAGTTCAGTCATCCGGCGGGCGACGAGCTCGCCCTCGCCACCGCGGTCGGCCGGCACGCCGGCTTCGCCGTGCACCCGGTACCGGCCGACGACGCCGGGCCGTTCGCCGACCTCGCCGCCTGGCCGCTCCACCCCGCGACGCCGGAGCAGACGCCGTACCGCGAGCTCCACGAGCGCTCGTACCGGCTCGCCGCGGCGCTCGGGCACCGCGTGGTCGTCAGCGGCTTCTCCGGCGACCAGCTCTACTCCGGCGCCCGGCGCTGGTTCTGGACGCTGCTCGCCGCCGCCGGGCCGGGCCGGGCGATCGACCGGCTGCGGGAGGTCGCCCGCGCGTGGGGGTGGCGCCGGGCCGTGCGCAGCCATCTGCTCGGGCCGCTCCTGCCCCGTCGCCGTGCGCTCACGCGCTACTTGGCTCCCTACCTCACGCCGCGGGCGCGCGAGCTGCTCGAGGCCGCGCCCTACTGGCCGCCCGACGTCGCGCGCGCACGCCGGCCCCACCAGGCCGAGCGGGTTCTCTCGCTGCTCGACTCGCACGGCGGCGAGGTCGAGCGCTGGTTCGCCGCCCGCCACGGCCTCGAGCTGCGGCTGCCGCTGCGCGATCCGCGGCTCGTCGACTTCGCCCTCGCGGCGGCCGATCACCTCTTCGCGCAGGGGGAGGTCAGCCGCCCGGTGCTGCGCGCCGCGACGCGCGGCCTGCTGCCGGAGAGCGTGCGCCGGCGGCGCGACAAGGCGCATTTCGGCGTCGCCGTCACCCGGAACCTCGCCGCCGGCCGCCTCCCCTGGGCCGGGGAGCTGCTGCGGCGCGATGGCGCGCTCTGGCGCGGCTTCGTCGCGGAGGCGGCGGTCGAGCGCTGGCTCGCCGGGGAGCTGCCGGAGGAGATCGACGAGCTCGGCTTCCTCCAGTGCCTCAACGGCGAGCTCTGGCGCGCCGCCCGTGCCGGGGAGCCGCTCCCGGCAACCGGCGCCGGGACGACGCCTGGCCAGGCGGCTGGCACCTGACCAGGGGGTGGCGGGGTCAGCTCATGGCCAGGCGGCTGGCACCTGACCAAGGGGTGGTGGGGGCAGCTCATGGTCAAGCGGCTGGCACCTGGGCGGGGGTTGCGCGGGGCTGGCAGAAACGAAGTACTATGTGGAATCGGCCTGCACATCAGGAGCGCCGGGTGCGGGTACCTCGGGGGCCACTCCGCCGCCGGGGTCGCAACCGTGACCGCGACCGGTGGCCGGCCGGTTCAGGGCCGCATGCGCAGTGATGAGGAGATCGAGATGAGCCGAACCGCCCACCCCTTCCGTCGCCTGACCAGCCGCCTCGCCGTCGGGCGGGCGCTCCCCTTCGTGCTGCTCGCCGCCCTCGTCGCGGCCCCGGGCGCCGCCGACGTCTACCAGTACGACCACGTGCCGGGTTCGGCGCAAGCGATCCCCTTTGCGCTCATCGATAACGTGTGTCAAAACGGCACCTCGGCGCTCAACGTGCAGTTCACCGTGCCCGAAACCTTCAATGCGCTCTCCGCAGCGGTGGGCCTCAACATTTCCCACAACCGGCGGCGCGACATCCGCGCCTACCTCGTGCCCCCGGGCGGATCTCCTCTTCTGCTTTTCGCGCATGCAACCTCGGGCACCAGTATCGCCAACTACGACATCTTCCTCACCCACGTCACCGACACGGGGCAGGACGACGTCGGCCTCCTGAACGACGGCAACGACGACCCCGTGGCGGAGCCGTACTACAACCGGATCGTCAACGGGATATCGGCCCTGAACTTCGGCGGCAGCGGGCGGGCCGCCAACGGCACCTGGACGTTGCGGGTCTGTGACCGCAATTTAGGCACGAACGGCAGCCTGAACCGCGCCCGGCTGGTGCTCACGAGCTCCCAGAATTCACAATCGGCCGCGGTCTGCACGAGCCGGGCGAGCTATGCGTGGAGCAGCAACGGCGACAACACGACTTTCAACTCGGCTCCGGTCGGAGGCCTGACCCTGGAGGCACCCGCGAGCCAGCGGATCGTCTTCGGCGGGCTCGGCACCGGCGCCGGCATCGGCAACAGCTTCACCACTCAGTCGAGTAGCTACGTAGGGGTGACCAGCTGGTACAGCCTCTACATGAGGCCGGAGGCCGTCCCGGGCAACCAGCCTCCCGAAACGATCGGCGAGCACGTCACCTTCACCTTCTCTCTGCCGGTGCACGACCTCGAGCTCGGTCTGCTCGACGTCGACTGGGGGAACAACGACTTCGAGGACGTCATCCGGCTCGAGGGGAGACGGGGTGACGCTTTCGTGCCGTTCGCGCGCTGGGCGCAGACGGGCTCACCCAGCTTCGAGTTCGCGGGCGATCTCGTCGAGGGGGATACGGCCAACCCCGACACCTCCACCGATGGTCGCGCGAACTTCCGGTTCAACGGCGCGCTGGACGACTTCACGGTGCTCTACTACACGGGCAACGAGGTCAACGGCAGCGAATCGAACGACCAGCGGATCGGCCTCTCCGACTTCTCGTTCTGCGCCTTCGACTTCGGCGACGCGCCGGACAGCTACGGCACGAGCCTGGCTGCTGATGGCGCCCGCCACGTGCTCGGCGAGCGGCGGATCTGGCTCGGCGCCAACCGGCCGGACGGCGAGAGCGATGGTGCGCCTGCCGTTTTCGGTTTGAATGCCACCGGCGACGACGACGCGCGGATCGGCGCGGTCGTGGACGAGGACGGCGTCGATCTCTTCCCGCCCTGCCCGCAGAGCGGGACGTACGCGGTGAGCGTGACGGCGTCGAACCTCACCTCGAACCTCGCCTACCTGGTGGGCTACATCGACTGGGACCGGGACGGGCGGTTCACGGAGACGGGGGACCGGTCGGCGACGGTGCCGGTGCCGGCGGGCACCACGAGCGGGACGTTCCCCGTGACGTGGGAGAGCGTGCCGGTCGACTGCGGCGGGACAGAACCGACCTACGCGCGGTTCCGGATCTCGTCGAACCAGAGCGCGGTCCTGTCGCCCACGGGGATGGCTCCGGACGGCGAGGTGGAGGATTACCGGATCGGCGCGGGCACCCTGCCGGTGACGGTGGCACGGGTGGAGAGCGAGCGGGTGGGCCGCGAGGTGGTGGTGCGGTGGACGACGGCGTCGGAGACGTCGAACGCGGGCTTCCGCCTCTGGAGCGCCGAGGGCGAGGAGGCGGGCGAGCTGCTCGGCTCGGTGCCGAGCCGGAAGAGCGACAGCTTCGCGCCGCAGGCGTACGAGGCGCGGCTGCCGGCGGGCAAGGCGGAGGCGTTCCTGATCGAGGACGTCTCGGTGCTCGGGCGCTCGCGCGTCCACGGTCCGTTCGCCGTGGGGCTGGCCTACGGCGTGGAGATCGAGCCGCAGCCGAACCCGTGGCCGGCGCTGCGCGAGGAGCTCGCGCGGAACGTGGCGATGGAGAGCGGGCCGGTGGCGCCGAGCTTCTCGCTCAACCGGTATCCGCCGGCGCGGATCGAGGTGCGCGCGGCGGGGATCCAGCGGATCGCCTACGAGGATCTGGCGGCCGCCGGGGTCGACCTCGTCGGGGTGCCGGCGTCGCGGCTCGCGCTCCTCGACCGGGGCGAGGCGATCGCGCGGTACGTGCACGCGCCGGACGGGCTGTTCGGACCGGGGGCGTGGATCGAGTTCTACCTCGAGCCCGAGCTGACGCTCGCAAGCCCGCTCGACGTGGTGGTGCTGACGGTGGACGCCGCGCGGGCGCTCGAGCCGGCACCGCTCGCGGCGCCGGGGGGCGCGGCTCCGGCGGTGCTGCCGGCGGAGCTGGAGGTGGCGAGCGAGCGGCTCTACTCGTTCTCTTCGCCGACGGCCGATCCGTGGTTCGAGGCGCAGGTGCTCGCCTGGGGGCGCGCGGCGCGCTACGAGCGGGAGTTCGACCTGCCGGGCCTGGCCGACGGCGAGGCGACGCTGCGGGTGCGGGGCTGGGGGTACGGCACCTTCGGGGAGAGCGAGCCCGATCACCACGTGCAGGTCGAGCTCAACGGGAGCGTGGTGGGCGAGGCGCGCTTCGGCGGGATCACGCCGTTCGAGATCGAGGTGGACGCGACCGGCCTGCTCGCGGAGACGGGCAACCGGGTGACGGTGGTGGTGCCGGGCGACGTGCCGTACCCGTTCGACAACATCGCCTACGACGGGCTGAGCGTTGTGTATCCGCGGTGGTCGTCGGCGGTGGACGAGCGGTTCGCGGGCGACGCGCGCCAGGTGCAGTGGCTCGCGATCGACGGCTTCGCGCCGGGCTCGATGGTGTCGGTCTGGTCGCGGGTCGGGGAGCAGTGGTACCGGACGGAGCTCCCGGCGCCGCTCGGCGAGGTGCAGGTGACGGGCGGCGGCTTCGTGGCCGCGGCGAGCGCGGACGGCCTCGCGCGGCCGCGGGCACAGGCGCGGGTGCCGGTGGCCCGGCGCGCGGCGCAGGGGGATTACCTGATCGTCACCCACCCGGCGCTCGCCAGCGCGGTGGCGCCGCTCGCCACGCTGCGGCGGGGGCAGGGTCTCGAGACGACGGTGGTCTCGGTCGAGGAGATCTACGCCGCCTACAGCGACCACGCGCCGTCGGCGGCGGCGATCGGCGAGTTCGTGCGGGCGTCGGTGGCCAACGGGGTGCGCTACGTGCTGCTGGCGGGCTCCGACACGGTCGATCCGTACGACCACCTCGGCTTCGGCTCGTTCTCCTTCGTGCCGACGGCGTACGTGGATCTCGGCCCGGTGGTGCGCTTCTCGCCGACCGACGAGCCGTACGTGGACGTGGACGGCGACGGGGTGGGCGACGCGGCGATCGGGCGGCTGCCGGCGCGCAGCGTCGGGGAGCTCGAGGCGATGGTCGCGAAGATCCTGGCCTGGGAGAGCTCGCCCCGGATGGGGACGGCGCTCTTCGCCTCGGGGGCGTCGGACGTCGAGACGCAGTCGCTCGGCGCGCTGAGCCTCGGGTTCGCGGCGCGGCTGCCGGGCTGGAGCACGGCGCAGGCGGCGGTGGACCAGATAGGGACGCCGGCGGCGCGGGCGGCGGTGCTCGCGGCGCTGCAGAACGGCACGCAGGTGGTCAACTACGTGGGCCACTCGGCGGCGGAGATGTGGGACTGGGATCCGCTGCTGCTCTGGTGGGACGTGGACGGCCTCACGAGCGTGCAGGTGCCGAGCCTGGTGACGGCGTGGGGGTGCTGGAACAGCTACTTCGTCGATCCGGAAACCGAGTCGCTCGCGGCGCATCTGCTGCGGGCGCCGGGAGCCGGAGCGACGGCGGCGATCGGGGCGACGACGCTCACGAGCGAGGCGTCGCACCAGGCGCTGGGTGAGCTCTTCTTCGCGCAGGTGGCCGCGGGGAACACGCGGATCGGCGACGCGTTCCGGCTGGCCAAGCAGCAGCTCGCGGTGAGCGGCGGCGCGGCCGACGCGATCGTGGGGATGACGCTGCTCGGCGATCCGGCGCTCCGGCTGCCGGCGGTGCGGAACGTGCGTTTCTAGGGCCGCGCGAACCGCACCCCGCCGCCGCGCGGCGGCGGGCTCACGGCCGCTCCGGGATGCCGGGGCGGCCGTTTCTCATCCGTCGAAAGCGCGCGCGAGGTGGGCGACGGCCGCCGGCAGACGGTCGTGATCGCGGGGAATGGTGAGGCGAAAGGTCGGCACCGTCCGGGCCGCCTCGGTCATCCGGTCGAAATGGGCGGCGAGGCGGGCGCCGTCGAAGAGGCGGGCCGCCACGGTCGCGCCGATCCAGAGCGGGAGCGCCGCGGCCGGCGGGAGCGGCTCGAGGTGGAGCGCGGCGTCCGGCGCCGCGAGGGCGAGAGCGATGAGGGCGCGGAGCGGCAGCGCCGGCGGCGCCGCCTGCGGGTAGTGCGCGGCGGCCGGCAGCTTCGGCTGCGGCCAGTGCGGGAGCGCGAGGGCAGCGGCCGCGAACGCGACCGGGAGCTGGTCGTCGGCGAGGCACGCGAGTCCGGCTCGCGCCGTGGCCGCGGCGAACGTGGATTTGCCGGCGCCCGAGGCGCCGGTGAGGGCGATCGCGCCGCCATCCGCCAGCCGGATGCCGCTCGCATGGAAGAGGTAGATGCCGCGCGGGGCGAGGGCCACCGCCGCCGGGGCGCCGAGCGCGAGCTGCACGGCGGTTGCGGGGTCGGCGGTCCGGACGCGGGTGCGGACGATCTCGCCATCGCGGATCTCGAAGCGGTCGCCCGGGGCGAGGGTCAGGCGGATGGTCGCGGGGTCGGGGGCGGTGGCGACGATCCGCTCCACGCGGCCGAAGAGCTCGCCGGGGCCGTCGTAGAGCAGCGGCCCCGGGGGCGTCTCGGCGCGCGCGGGCAGCGGGTCGAGCCGTCCCGCGCGGCGTGCGGCGGGGTGGAGGGGGGCGTCGCTCCGCCAGAGGAGCCCGGCGAGAGGCTGCCGCCAGGCCGGGGCGTCCCGGCCGGGAGCGAGGCGGAGGGTGAGGTCCGGCGCGGGGTGGCTCAGGCCCGCTCCCAGTTGCGGAAGAAGAGCGCCTGGCGCCGGATGGAGGCGGTCTTCGCCTCGAGGGCGGCGAGCTGTTCGGCGTTGAGCGGCGTGAAGTCGCGGGCGATCGCGACGTTCTCCTCGAGCTGGGCGACGTCGTCGCAGCCGACGATCGCGGTGGCGACGGGCAGCGAGTAGACGTAGGCGAACGCCTCGCGGATGTCGAGGGTGCCGGGGCCCACCGGGCCGTACCGGTCGTCGCCCGCCCCCGGCCGCCAGCTGGCGAGGAGCCGGCCGCGGGAGGGGATCTTCATCGCGATGATCCCGAGCCGCTGTTCGAGGGCGAGCGGCAGCAGGTGCTCGATGAAGCTCAGGTGGTGGCGGTCGGCGGCGTTGACGGCGAGCAGGATCGTGTCGAACGGGAAGCGGCGGAGGCCCTCGGCGAGCACGTGCGGATCGGCGTGGCCGGTGATGCCGAGAAAGCGGCAGAGCCCCTGCTCGCGGGCGGCGGTGAGGGCCCGGATCGCGCCGTCGGGGGCGAAGATCGCGTCGAGATCGCCCTGGTGGCGGACGTTGTGGAGCTGCCAGAGGTCGAGGCGGTCGGTGTGGAGCTGTTCGAGACTCTGCTCGAGCAGGCGCATCGAGTCGTCGTAGCCGCGCTTGTGGGTCTTCGAGGTGAGGAAGACCTCGTGGCGGCGGCGCTTCATCACCTGCCCGATGTACTTCTGGCTCCACTGGCCGGCGCCGCCGTAGGCCGCGGCGGTGTCGAGGTAGTTCACGCCGAGGTCGAGGGCGCGCTCGATGATCGCGATCGCCTCCTGCTCGCGGTTCGGCAGCTCGATCGTCGCCTGGCCGCCGAGGGAGAAGAGGCCGACCTGGTAGCCGGTCCGGCCGAGGTTGCGGGTCGGCATCGCGAGGTGGGTACGCGGGTTGTACGGCACGCCGGGGGCAGCCTCGGGCGCGGGAGGCGGCGCCGCCGCGGCGGGCGCGGGCGGCGGGGTGGCCGCCACGTTCCGGCCGAGGCCGAAGCCGGCGGCGGCAGCGAGGCCGGTCGCGACCACCTCCCGGCGGGAGAGCGGCAGGCGGGAATCAGGGGCGTCGTCGGTCATGGCGATCTCCCGGAGTTGGGGTCCGCCGCCAGTCTACCCGCCCCGGCCAGGCGGCTGGCACCTGGTCTGGACAAGCGGCTGGCACCTGACCTCGCAGGTCAAGCGGCCGGCACCTGTCGCGGCGGCACGGTTTGGCTAGGCGGCTGGCACCTGTCCTCGCCGGTGGCAGATCGGCTGGCACCTTTCCGGGTCAAGCGGCTGGCACCTGTCGCGGCGGCACGTTTTGGCTAGGCGGCTGGCACCTGTCCTCGCCGGTGGCAGATCGGCTGGCACCTTTCCGGCTGGCACCTGGCCACGGCAGCACCTGGCCACGGCAGGCACCGTCCCGGTTTGGTCAAGCGGCTGGTCAAGCGGCTGGCACCTGGCCGGGGGTCAGTGGGGGGGAGGCACCGCCGCCGGCGGTGCGGCGAAGGGGCGTCAGGGGCGGGGGACGGGCCGGGCGTAGACGATCTCGCCGCCGACGATGGTGAGGTCGACCCGGGTGTCGCGGATCGCCTCTTCGGGAACGGTGAGGAGGTCCTGGGAGAGGACGGCGAGGTCGGCGAGCTTGCCCGGGGCGAGGCTCCCCTTCTCCGCCTCTTCGAAGCCGGCGTACGCCCCGGCCCAGGTGGCGGCGCGGAGCGCCTCTTCCCGGGTCATCCGCTGGTCGGGGAGGAAGACAGTGCCGTCCGCGGTGCGGCGGGTGACCGCGGCGTGGAAGTTCGCGATCGTGTCGACCGGTTCGACCGGGGCGTCGGTGCCGTTGGCGATGACCGCGCCGCTGTCGAGCAGCGACCGCCAGGCGTAGGCGCCGGCGCGGGTGCGTTCGGCGCCGAGCCGGGCCTCGACGTACGGAGCGTCGGAGGTGGCGTGGATCGTCTGCATGGAGGCGATGACGCCGAGCTTCGCGAAGCGCGGCAGGTCGGCGGGGTCGAGGATCTGGGCGTGCTCGACCCGCCAGCGCCAGTCGCGGCGCTCGGGGTGGGCGGCGAAGGTGGCCTCGTAGAGGTCGAGCAGCTCCCGGTTGGCGCGGTCGCCGATCGCGTGGACGCAGAGCTGGAGGTCGTTGGCCGCGGCGATCCGCGCGGTCTCGGCGAGGTCGGCGAGCGGGTAGGTGACGAGGCCCGTGCTCGTCGGCAGATCGGAGTAGGGGGCGAGCAGCCAGGCGCCGCGCGAGCCGAGGGCGCCGTCGAGGAGGCGCTTGACGGCGCGCACGGTGAGCCGGCCGCCGCCGTAGCCGACCATCCGGTATTTCGCCGCCTCGGCGGCGAGCCGGTCGTTCGGCTCGGAGAGCATCACCCAGAGGCGCAGCCGGAGCCGCCCCTCGTCGGTCCACCGCCGCAGCCGGTCGACGAACGCGAACGGCGAGCCGGCGTCGTGGAAGGTGGTGATGCCGTTGGCGAGGAGCTCTTCCTGCGCGAGCTCGAAGATCCGCAGCTCCTCGGCCGCGATCGCCTCCGGGGTGCGGCGGGCACGGTCGGCGTCGAGCGCGGACCGGACGAGCTCGATCGCCTCCTCGCGCAGCAGCCCGGTCGGCTGGCCCGCAGCGTCGCGGAGGATCTCGCCGCCTGGCGGATCGGGGGTGTTCGCGTCGATGCCGGCGCGGGCGAGGGCGCGGGCGTTGGCGAAGGCGGCGTGGCCGCTCGCGTGGACGAGCAGGACCGGGTGGTCGGGCGAGACCGCGCTGAGGGAGGCGTGGACCGGGAACCCCTCGACCGCCGGCACGGGCGGGGTGCGCCACTTCTCCTGGTGCCAGCCGCGGCCGCGGATCCACTCCCCTGCCGGCGCCTTGGCGACGGCGGCGGCCACGCTGGCGACGACCTCCTCCCAGCTCGTCGTGCCGGCGAGCGCGAGCTCGAGGTGGGCCCGGCCGACCCCCTGGAAGTGGGCGTGGCTCTCGATGAAGCCGGGGATCGCGAGGCGGCCGGCGAGCTCGATCACGCGGGTCGCGGGGCCGATCCGGGGCGCGATCTCCTCCCTCGTGCCGAGCGCCACGATGCGGCCGTCGGCCACGGCGAGCGCCTCGGCTTCGGGACGGGCCGGATCCATGGTGACGATCCGGCCGCCCTGCAGGACGAGCTCGGCCGGCGGCGGGTCGGCCGCGGGAGGGGTGGTCGCGAGGAGGAGGGCGAGGAGGAGGGTGTGCATGGAAAGCCTCCCGGAAGAGGGGTGCGCAACGGGGCGATCCTATCGGTTGCGGGGCTGCGCGCGGCAGCCGCTAAGGGTATGCTCGGGCGAGGAATCCACCATCGTCCCGGCCGCGCCGCGGCGGACGTCTGTGAGGGGGAGGTTCGCCATGGGCGTGACCATCCGGATCGTCGATCATTTCCACGCCACCCTGCGCGAGGAGCCGGGGAGCGCCTACCGGCTGCTCGCCGCGCTCGCCCGCAACGGGGTCAACCTGCTCGCGTTCACGGCGATCCCGATGGGCGCCGCCACCACGCAGCTCGGCCTCTACCCGGAGGACTCGGAGCTGTTCCGGCGTACGGTCGCCGCCGCGGGGCTGGAGGTGAGCGGGCCGGAACGGGTGCTGCTGGTGCAGGGGGACGACGATCTCGGGACCGCGGCGCGGATCTCCCAGCAGCTCGACGACGTCCAGGTGGTCCCGTACGCCACCAGCGCGGTGACCGACGGCCGCGGCGGCTTCGGCTATCTGATCTTCGTGCGGCGGCAGGATTTCGACCGCGCCGTCACCGCCCTCGGCCTCTGAGGGCCGCGGCGCTCAGAACGGCTCGGGGTCGGGCGCCGCGTCGTCCGCGAACGGATCGGGAGCGCTCTCTTTCTCGTCGCCCTCGTCGTCCGTCTCCTCCTCCTCCTCCTCCTCCGAGCCGACGAGCTCGGGCAGCGAATAGCGCTGCCGGAACTCCTCGGCGGCGAGCGCGAACGCCCCCGCGGGCGAGCCGGCGACCTCGGCGGCGAAGGCGGCGCCGAGCTCGGCGAGGCCGTAGTCGTTCTCGAAGGCGAGCAGCTCGAGGGCCTGCCCCTGCCGGGAGTCGAGGAGGATCACCGGCAGCCGCTCCTGCGCCCCGACGGTGGCGAGCAGCTCGGCGGTCGCGGCGAGGTGCGGGTCGAGCAGGCCGAGGTAGGCGGTCAGGTAGCGGGGGCTCTCCCGGTCGTCGTTGGCGTACGGCGCGAGCGGGTCCGCCTCGTCGAGCCAGAGGCTCCAGGCGAAGAAGGCGACCGCGCCGTGCGGCAGGCGGGCGACGCCGGCCGCGAGGTCGAGGCCGAGGTCGGCGTCGGCGAGGAAGCGGCGCCAGGTGAGGTCGGGCTCGAAGAGGACGAGGCAGGTCTCGGGCCCCGTCTCCGGATCGAGGAGCAGCGTGAGGAAGAGCGCCCCGCGCTGACCGCGCAGCGCGGCCGGGAACGGCGGCAGCTCGGGAAGCGCGTCGTGGCTGTCCATGGATCTCACTCCGCCTGCTCGGCCATCGTTCCCGCGAGGCGCTGGTAGAGGGCGAGCACGAGGAGGCCGGCCACGAGGTGGCCGGCGAGGACGTACCAGACCCAGCCGGGGTGGCCGGCGTCGGCGAAGCGGCCGTAGAGCGGGGTGTAGAGCACGCCGCTGAAGGCACCCACGCCGACGGCGAGGAAGTTGGTGCCGGTGTAGAGACCCGCCTTCTCCTTCGGGGCGAGGCGGGTGATGTACTCCTGGATGCGCGGCGAGGCGATCATCTCGCCGACCGCGAAGAGGAAGATGCCGAGGAAGACGAGGCCGACCCGGCCGGTCGCGGCGGCGCCGAGCACCACGAAGCCGAGCGCGGCGACGCAGAGACCGGTCGCGAAGGCGGGGATCGGCCGGAACCGCTCGACGACCCGCGAGACGGCGATCTGGACGATCATGATGATGTAGCCGGTGTGCGAGATCGTCTCGCCGAGGATCCGCCGCGCGCCCCCTTCGTCGTGGGAGAGGAAGCCGGCGACGCCCGCGCCGAGCACGCCGCGCAGCAGCTCGTAGAGCGCCGCGGTGTCGAGGCTCCGGTCCACGT
>Ga0255340_1000827_pt1 | contig 46654 bp, 38 predicted proteins | sample wastewater_treat_7_FD_192417 | JGI IMG/M metagenome (GOLD analysis project Ga0255340, IMG submission 192417) | Wastewater microbial communities from Lulu Island WWTP, Vancouver, Canada - plant10 | ecosystem: Engineered > WWTP > Wastewater > Unclassified | place: Canada: Vancouver, British...
CCGATCTCGATGAGGCTGAGCTGGATGAAATTGTTAGCCGCTCCAAGGAAGCCATCTTGAAGGCGACTGGCAAGCCTTTCCCAACCGAAGCTCGCGACCAGCTGACCCTAGCTATTAATGCCGTGTTTGATTCCTGGATGAACAATCGGGCAATCGAGTATCGCAAGCTTTACCGCATTCCAGACGATTGGGGTACCGCCGTTAACGTTCAGACCATGGTTTTTGGAAACCTTGGTGATGACTGCGGAACAGGCGTTTGCTTCACTCGTGACGGTGGAACTGGTGAAAACGTGTTTACAGGTGAATTCCTGATGAACGCTCAGGGCGAAGACGTCGTTGCTGGTATCCGTACCCCTCGTAGAGTCCAAGAGCTGAACGACATTATGCCCCACGCTTACAAGACCCTGCTGGATGCCAAGGTAATCCTTGAAAAACATTATGGCTGGATGCAGGACCTTGAATTTACAATTGAAAAGGAAAAACTGTACTTCCTGCAGACTCGTGACGGCAAGTCCAATCCTATGGCTTCAATCCGCATCGGTGTCGAGATGCTGGAAGAGGGCCTGACCACCGAGCAAAAGGTGCTAAGCCAGGTCGAGGCCAACGGTGTCACATACCTGTTGCGACCCATTTTTGACCCAGCTGCCCAGGAAGCCGCTCGTAAAGAGGGCCGCAAAATCGCAAAAGGTCTAAACGCTGGACCAGGCGCTGCAAGTGGTCGCGTTGTCTTCTTTAGCGATGAAATGGGCGACAAACGTGAAGAGTGGGCCGAAGTTGATTCCCACGGCAAGAAGGTTCCAGCCAAGACTATCTTGGTCCGAATTGAGACCTCGCCAGAAGACATCACTGGCATGGAATTGGCCGAAGGTATCCTGACCCAGCGTGGCGGAATGACCTCTCACGCCGCTTTGGTTGCCAGACAGCGTGGTAAGGTCTGCGTCGCGGGTTGCGAAGCGATCCACATCGACTATCAGGCCAGAACCCTCTCGGTTGGCAAGACTGTGTTAAAGGAAGGTGACTGGATTTCCATTGATGGAAGCACTGGCGAAGTATTCGCAGGCAAGCTGGAAACTGCTCCATCGGAAGTTTTGCAGGTTCTGAAAGACAAGACCTTGAAGCCTGAAAATGCACCGACCTACCGTCGCTTTGCCAAGCTGATGGAACTGGCTGACAAGTATCGTCGCCTGGATATCCGCACCAACGCTGATGCCCCAAGCGAAGCCGCGTTAGCCGTAGCCTTTGGCGCCCAAGGGATTGGTCTGACTCGTACCGAGCACATGTTCTTTGAAGGCGACCGGATCACCTCGATGCGAAAGATGATTCTGGCCACCACCGAAGAGGCTCGCCGAGCCGCGTTGGATGAACTGCTTCCAAGACAACGCGAAGATTTTTATGGCATTTTCAAGGCCATGGAAGGTCGTCCAGTGACCGTGCGTCTGCTGGACCCGCCCTTGCACGAGTTCCTGCCTCAAGGCGCAGAAAGAGTTGCTGAGTTTTCAAAGCAAAGTGGCATTCCTGTTGAAGATATCAACCGTCGAATCGAGGAGCTGCACGAATTCAACCCAATGCTGGGCCATCGTGGTTGCCGTCTTGGTGTGACATATCCTGAAATCACGGAAATGCAGGCAAGAGCCATATTTGAAGCCGCCTGCGACCTGAAAAAGGAAGGAATGGATGTCTTTCCAGAGGTTATGGTCCCACTAGTTGGTCATGCAAACGAGCTTCGCAATCAGGAAAAGATTGTCCGCTGGGTAGCCAACAAGGTCTTTGAAGAAAAGGGCTTAAAAATCGATTACTTGGTTGGAACCATGATCGAAGTGCCTAGAGCCGCAGTGACTGCCAACGAAATCGCCGAAGTGGCGGAATTCTTCTCGTTTGGCACGAATGACCTGACCCAGATGGGATTTGGTATGAGTCGTGACGACTATGGCAAGTTCATGCCGATCTACCTGGACAACAACGTTGGCATCCTAAAGACTGATCCCTTCATTTCTTTGGATGAAGGCATCGCCGAGTTGGTGCGTTTGGCCGTTGAGCGTGGAAAAACCACCCGTCCAACCATTAAACTTGGTGTCTGCGGTGAGCATGGCGGTGAACCACACTCCATCGCCAAGTTCCACAAGCTGGGGCTGGCTTATGTTTCCTGCTCGCCGTACCGAGTTCCTGTAGCCCGCATTGCGGCAGCTCAGGCGGCACTCGGTCTTTTATAAAAGGCAAAAGGGGGCCTGCTAGTGATGTTGAACCGCACTTTCCTTGGCGTCCAGGGATTGGTTTTGGTTTGTGTCCTGGGGATTGCGACGCTGGTTTCATCTTCAGGATGTGACAACATCACAAGGGCCCCCAGGCCTGACCCTGCAAAGTTCACATATCCCAGCACCGTGGTGGCTGACCCGTCCGGTGACTGGGTGTATGTGGTCTCAACTAATTTTGACGGCAGTAATTCCGGTGGCACCATCGTTCCAATCGAAGTTTCCACCAAGAAGGTGGTGTCTGCCGGTGCCGTTGAAGTTGGAAGCTTTGCCGGGGAAATGGCCTTGCTGACCGACGCGGACGGGGTTTCCACAAAGGCCTACATCGCGATTCGAGACGATGATGAATTGATTCATCTGGACCTTGTTCGAACCGATGAAGGCATCGCCTTTGCTTGTTCTGAATCCGAAAACAAGGGCTTGGCAATCTGCGACGATAGCCGCCGCCTAGAGGTCACCTCTTTGATGAAAGATAGTGCGCCGGAGGATTTGCAAGAAGACACCCCAGATGCTGGCGACCCTTATGCCATCGCCATTGGGGCCCCCTTGCCTAGCCAAGATGACGACAGCGCTCAGATAAATCCCCTTTACCTTGGCAGCTTGCTTGATGGCGCTTTTTTGATCTTTACTTTGGACTCCGATGGAACCCCTGTCTTTCGCAAAGGAGCAACCCTTGCTCCAGGTATCCATTCGATAATCGAACGTCAAGTTACCCCGCGAAACCGCGTACTGATTGTCAGCAATCGCATACAGGCGGTTATACACATCGTTAACGTCACCTTTAATTCAGACGACACGGTCGATGTGGTGGTTGACGAGCCTGTCCGCTGGGATCAGGTAAGCTCAACAGGCGATTATTTCCGTGGAATGACCCTTTCTTTGGATGGTACGGCGCTGTACTGTGCATTTAACTCCCCGTCATCATTGGCAATACTGGATTTTGGCCAAGATGGTCGTCCAGTTCCAAGAGCCTTGGTGCCGCTTTATGGCAAGGTCGGTTATGTCGCCACTTACGCCCCTGAGCCAGGTAGGGAACTTGTGTACGTTACCGAGTTTACTTCAGATGCTTTGTATGCCGTTGACCCGGTTTCCATGTTCCTTGTCGACAGGATTCCAATCGGTGGTGGTCCATATGGGCTTGCAATTGCTGGTGATATGGCCTGGGTTGCCAATTTTGAAGAGGGTAGCGTAAGCGTTGTCGATTTGGACCCCACCAGTGCGAATTGGCACCAGGAAATCGAGAGGTTAAAGTAAAATGCGTGTAGTAGCTTTGCTTTTACTGCTTTTTATATCGGCCTGCTCGGACAAGATTGACTATGAAACTAGGCTAATCAAGTTGCCAGTAGGAATGGTCGTAACTTGCGTAGATGATTCAGGAAACCAGTTGAACCAAGAGGACTGCGTAAGCAAGTCTGGCATTAAAACCGCCTGGATCTTGGATGCAGGTAGCAGGGGGCTGTCCATTTTGGACATAGCTACCAAGCTGCACTATGACTCGGACCCCTTCGTGCCAGGGTTTAACACGGTTCCAGTTGGAGGGGCCCCTATCGCCATCAAGGCGGACCTCCAAAATGTTTATTCGCTTCTTACCGTAGATGACGTCTCAAAGGGACCATCACTTGCGGTTTTGCCGCTTTCCAATCTTGGCAAATCTTGGGATTTCATAAGGCAGCCTTTGACTTGTGATGTCAAAGACCTTGCACTTGGTAAAGTGGCAGATGCCCCTGTCGTCCTCGTTCTTGGAACATGCGGTGCGCATTCAAAGATTTGGGCGTTACCAGTGGCCGATCTCGGTGATGTAGACCTAGAGGGCGTCGACACTTGGGATATCCCTGGAATCGCCCTAAAAATGGAAACCTCCAAGGATGGCCTTAGCGCCTATGTGACCTCAATTGGCGTCGATTCAGATGCTATTTTCGGGGACATTTTATCCAAAGTAGATCTGGCTGGCACCACGGTCGACTCAGTCGCAATTGGTGATGCTGGCAGATTGACAGGAAAAGCCTTTGATTTTGAAGGCGAACGCACAGTCTCCAGACTTAGGGGACGCCCCGCGATTTCCCCTGATGGAAGTATCGTTTACCTGCCACTTGGTGAGCCCGGAGCAATTGCCGTTTTCGACGGCGACCTTGAGCGCCTTGATGTAAATGCTACTGGCGAGGATGGGGTTGGAAACAAATATCTCGAAGAGCTTGGATTTAAAGACATCCTGTTAAGTTCTCCGGCTGTTGCAGTTGTTTTCGTCACCATCGAAGAAAGCTTAAGGGCAATAGCCACCATGGAAAACGGCACATTTGTCAGAATTGTGGTTGAACCCACTGAAGAATTTCTTGTCACCCACGTTTTGGAACCCGCCGAAGAGCAGGGGACCAGCGCCGCTTCAAGTATCAGCACCAGATACAACGGCGAATGGTTTTCATCTGCCTACCTTAATAGATCTGACCTTCCGTCCTTTGGTTTAGCGGAGATTAAAGTCTTAAGCGACGAAAAAAAGAGCTATTACGGCATTGAGTTTGTCTCAGAACCCAAGGAAATGCTTAATGAAACATGGGTTGTGACCAATGAAGGAGTAATCCCCGGGACTAGGCGCGTTGGAACCCTAGAGTTTGATAACCCAGATGCAGGTGTTGTTCAATTGGTTGACGAAGACGCCGATTTTTGTGCGTTAGGGGTTTTAGACTCCGATTCATCTTCGATTGGCATCGGCGACATAGTGGTTCTTACCCCTAATCTTCCGGTTGATTGTGGCTTGGTCAAAGGTGAATTCCTGGAATATCGCATTGCCAAAGTTGAAAAGACACGCCTGACACTTGAACCAGCTTACTTATCAGTGCCCCTACCAGAGCCAGGCTGCTTTGAAGGCCCCGTCCTGTTTGAGGTGCGAGTAGCCCTAGGTTGGTCTGTCGTTGGTTCTAAAAGTGGCTTTCTGCATCCCAGGGTTTCCGAAGGCGACGCTTGCGTTGATGCAGCCAACGTAAACCCCTTGTTTAACTCCAGGGCATACGAACCATACCCGAAAGAACTTGGTGGCCGAGTTTCATCATGTCCAATTCGCGAGGCGGACCCACAATTCGACATTGATGTCTGGAATGCAGCTTTGTTTGAAAATCCGATTTTCAAGTTCAGGATTGTTCCTGGTTGCCGCGCTGGGCGAGATTTCCTGCCAGAGACAGTTCCAACCGCCAGAGACACCCAACTAAAATTCCAAGTCGTTTCCGGTTTTGTATCGAAGGGTCAATCTTTAACCGGCCTTTCATCAGGTGACCTAGCTGTATTTGGTACCACAATTTATGGCGTCGATACTGGAAATGGGCTGCTTTTTGAGATAGATGCCGATAAGGTTGAGGTAGTTTCAACTTCTTATTGACCACAAAATAAAGCAATTTGAATAGGCTTTTAATCTTCTTAAACTTAAAAAACCTTTTTTATTTAGGTTGCTATTTGCCTCAAAGCCTGTATAAACTACCGCCCGACGGGCTAGGTGCTTGCACCGCCCAGGCAGGTTTTATGAAGGAGTGGGTCCCATGATGCGATCTCCCCTTGGAAAGCGTCCAAGACAATTGATAATTTTTACAGGTCTGTTGGCGCTTCTTGTCTTTGGAGCGTGCAATTACCGCTGGGTAGCTGTACTTAGTACGTTCCAGTTTAAGCAGATGGAATTCGTCTCTGTCTTTCCAGCGCATCGTGATGCCGAGGGCAAATACACTCGTCAGTGTGGCCCAACGGACAGCAGGAAAGCTAACGCGCTAATGTTTTCGGTAAACCTTGTTGGAACCGAAAAGAGTGGCACCACCTCGCAGGATAAAGACTTTGATTCTTCCATGAAGCCTGGTGACTTGGTGAAGAAGAGCGCCGGCGAAAGCTCTGTCCGCGAAGTTTTGGACCTTACCAGTGCCGATTTCAAAGTTAACATCGACTGTGTTGAGCCATATCCAGACGCGGACCTGACCAGCGCTGATCCGAAATGCCAAGGCAACAAAACTGGTCCATCCAATGCCCAGGCAAATCAGGTTGAGTTTGCAGGGTACTTTGGTGGTGGCTTCCGTCGTCCTGTATCAGACAAGGATGCAATGGCGATTGCCGTTATGTTTGACCAGTCTGGCTCCATCAAGGGCTTTATTGATGCTGAAGGATTGGCCGAAGTTAAGCCTGGATCGCTGGGCCCATGGCCATCAAATTTCAGCCCACTTGGTACCGACCCTGAAAGCCAGAGTTCCTTGGCTGTCAAAGCGCTGTTTGGTCAGTTGAATAAAAACGTTTTGGCCGGAGTATTCCAGTTCTCCGAGCAACTCGGTTTAACGGCTAAGATAGTTTGTGACCTCATGCCTGATGGCACCGAAGATGAACGACGTCAGGATTGTTACGGTACTGACCGTGATATCTTTGTAAATTCCAATGCTTATACTGACCTCCAGATCAACCCCGCAGGACGAACTCCCCTGTGGTCGGCTGTCCAAGACGTCTACAATTTCATGAAGGAAAAGGGCAGAGCTGATGTCAGACACATCTTGGTCATTACTGACAGCCCGGATACCTGTCATCCAGACTCTCCCGATTATAAACCCAGCTATCGGCTCTATAGAAGTGCTACTAAAACATATTCAAAAGTGGAACAGCCATCATGCTCGACTGTGAGCTACGACGACTTCTTAAATACTGTGCTGGCTGATATCAAAGACCCCAGCGGCAATTACCTGCCCATGGAAGAGTTGCCGGTACACGTCAGCTTTATACAGCTGCAGTCAGTGGCCCATCCCGAACGAGACGTCAGACAGCAGGAAATCGCGTGTCTGACTGGTGGACACTACTTGTTTGTAAACGGAAGAGACATCTCCAACAACAACACAAACCCAGATGGGCTTCGTACTGCCATTAACAATGCGGTTGAGAGATGGCGTGGGTCGATGGGTGGAACATGGACTGTTGCGGTTGATTACGCCGATTTGGAAAACAGAGGCCAGCTGCCTCTGGGCGCCAATCTAGCCCTTGCCGGCACTGTCGAACTTAACGAAACTAGGGTCCTGCAAAGCTATCCTCTGCCTTTGAGGATTGGCCACGTCGGGACCACCCCAGTTCCCAACTACGACACTCGCGGTTCTATTTGGGTCCCCTGTATCAGTGGTGATTCGTGTGATTGGTATCCACTGGCAGACCCAGATTGTTCACAAAAAGCCTGTAGGGTTGCAGATGGGGTATGTGCCTCTAGCTGGAAGGCCGACGACAGCGCTTGTGACGATGCAGGCGTTTGCTGTTGGGGCAGCTGCGTTGAAGTGAACGAGTGCCAGACTCGGGATGAACTTTGCAACGTGACCAACAAGGCGGACGCTACGGCTTGTACTGGTGGTGTATGTTGTGAAGGTGAATGCAAGGCTGGTGCATCCAACTGTACCGGTGGTTCAGGGGATCCTTGCGAGGGCAAGCCAGACGACACCCCATGTGAAGGCGGTGTCTGCTGTGATGAGATGTGTGTTCGCCGAAGCAGCTGCGCAGATGACCCCAATGAAGCCTGTGTAGGTCAGCCTGATAACACCCCATGTTATGACGGTGTTTGCTGTAATGAACTGTGTGTCCGTGGGGACACCTGCGAAGAAGACCCCAATGCGGCTTGCGTAGGTCAGCCAGACAACACCGAATGTGAAGGCGGTGTCTGCTGTCAGGAGAAGTGTGTCCGCCGAAGCAGCTGCGACTCGTGTGAAGGGGCTGCAGACAACGAACCCTGTGGCGACAATGGCGTCTGCTGTAATGAAACATGTCTTGACAACACCACCGAGTGCCCAGCAGCTAACCCCTGCGAGGGGCAGGATGATGGTACTGAGTGCGGTGATCAGAAGGTGTGCTGCAGCGGAGAATGCGTCGACGGCACTACCTGTCCTTAATGGTTTGTCGGTATCGGGAAAGCCAGACGGTTTGTCCCGGCTTTTGAAATGTGGCTTTATCGGCGTAAATGCCGTTTGAAGAGGTTGAAGCAATGAGGGTAGTCATGAATGGTAGGTGGGCGCTACGGGCCATGGTCAGCTTCGTTGTCTTGTTTGCCGCGGTTCCAATGGCAATGGGACAGGAGAATGAACAAACGGTCCTGGACCAGAAATTCGACAAAGTCTGGGGTAAAGAGAGGGACCTGAAGGTCATTCAGAAGCGCGTGTACGAAAAGGCCAATCGTCACGAGATAGGAATCTTGTTGGGGATGATTCCCAACGACTCCTTTTTCAACTACTTTCCAGTAGGCCTAAGGTACGATTACTTTTTCCTGGAAAGTGTCGCCCTGGAAGTGGCTGGCGCCTATGTGCCATCCTCTTCGAGCAGCCTCCGCAAGGATCTGCTGGAGTTCTCGGGTGGTGCTATTCAAGGGGTCCAATTGCCTGAAAGGGTACAGTGGTACGCAGGCTTAAATGTTTATTGGGCTCCTGTCCACGGAAAGGTGTCCTTGTTCACCACCAAGCTGACCAGCTTTGATATTGGTCTGCTGGTGGGCCTGGGTATCCTTGGGTCACAAAAAGAGCAGGATGGTAAATGGGTAACCAGGAAGTCCTATGGAGACGCGGTTCCCTTTAACCTGATGGCTAATCTGGGCCTTGGGTTCCACCTGTTTTTGACTGATTATCTGGCGTTACGCCTTGACTATCGTCATTACATTTTCCCAGCGCTGCCAGACAGAGGGCAGTCAGAGTGGAGCAACGGTGTTCGCTCCCTTGCGGAAATCACCCTGGGATTGGGGTATTTCACGCCAGCGCCTAAGTAGTTTTCTGGCGCATTACCTGCGTCCCGAGTTTCTCGGGATGACGGTTTGAGTTCCTAGACGGGATGGTGGAATAATGAACCAGATATTTAAGCCAGCGCTAATATTTGCAGTCGCCTTCGGGCTGACTACGGCTATCACCACGCAGGCTCACGCTATCACGGTTGAGGAGATCGTCACACTGGTCGGTCTTGGGATTCCCGAGGCCGACATCGTGAAGGCGATTGACAAGGATCGCACCGTTTTTAGCCTTCAGATAGGTGACATCCTTGAGCTCAAGAAGGTTGGTGTGCCCGATGGTGTTATTCAGCACATGATGCGTACCCAGCAACTTTACGGTGCCCCCGCCGCAACTGCTAGCACCGCCACTACGAGCAGCAGTGGTGCGACTGCGGCCCCAGCGCCTGTTGTTGAAGTGCAGAAGATGAAGACCCCCGAGGAATTGGCTGCTGAAGCGGCGGCCAAGGCCGAAGAAGAGCGTCGTCGCGCTGAAGAGGCCAGAAAGGCCGAGGAAGCCAGACGCAGCGCCTACGCTCGTGGGGTTTTGCGTGATGGTCTTGCCCTTGCGGAGCAGGGGAAATGGGTGGAATCTTTGACAGTTTTCCAGAACTTCGTTCGTGATGGAAACTACCCGCCAGGCTCAGTCGAAGCATACAACGCCAATTATGGCATTGCCGCTGCACTTACCAACGCTGGCTTATACCAAAGTGCGGCCAAGATGTTGGTTGACGTGGTGCTTGAAGGACCTGATAAGCCGTTCTTCCAGGAGGCTTTCCTGGCCCTTCGAAAGCTTCGCGCTGAAATCATCTACAATCCACCGGATCTTGAGCGTTTGCCTGATTTTTCGACCGTTGGGTTTAGCAGCGAATTCCAGGATCAGTACAACTATGTTCTTGGAGAATACTTCTTTGATTTCAATAACTTCCAAAGGGCAACAAAGCACCTTGACGCAGTGCCGGATTCGGCGCCCGACGGACCAAAGGCTAGGTACCTGACTGCGCTTATTCAGGTTCGCTACAAAATGTACAAGTCTGCAGTCGAGTCACTGCAGCGTGCTATCGTGGCCGTTGAGCAGCAAAAGGGCGACTCTGTCATCCGCGATCTTGGCTACATGGCTTTGGCTCGTATAGCTTATGAGGCTGGTAACTATGACGCGGCCATCTTCTATTACAAGAAGGTCCCTCAAAGTTCATCCAAGGCTGGCGTTGTTTTCTATGAAATGGCCTGGACTTACATGATGAAGGGTGACTATTCCAGGGCTTTGGGTTCATTCCATACCCTGCACTCACCTTACTTTGCCGAAACCTTCTTCCCAGAGCTGTGGATTCTTGAGGCCCGCGCCTACGGTGACTTGTGCTATCCAGATCGTGCCAAGAGGGCGCTTGAAATGTTTGAAAGGGACGTTGTCAGTACTCAGGTACCACTTCGAGCCTTCATCAACGCGCAAAAGTCTCCGGAAGACTTTTACAACAACTTTGTGGCGGCCGTTAATGGCGAGCCTAGTGCGATGAAGCTGGATGATAAGCTGGTTTATCCCGTTCTTTCTAACATTGAGTTCTATAATCTTTATCGAACCATTAGGCAGATCGAGAAGGAAGACCGTGAATTCAGAGCCAATCAAGGGCGCCTTGGCAGTTTTGGACAGGAAATGCTCGCTCGTTTGGCGATGCTGAAGAAAGAAAGCATCGTTCGAGGTGGAATCAAGGTTCAGCAGATCCTGACCACCCTCGATGCAGACATTAACGAAGCACTGGTTCAACAAACCGAGATTGAAGTCGACATCAACATGATGGCCATCAACCAGATGACTGAAGAGACCAAACGTATGGTTGGCGAGGCATCTGAGGAAGAGGCTGAGGTTGTTACCAGTGGTAAGGTGGCCGTTGTCGGTGATGACACCGAAGTTTGGCCCTTTGAAGGTGAGTACTGGCGCGACGAGATCTCCTATTACAGGAGCATGTTGACTTCCCAGTGCACTGATGATTCGTTCTTTTAAGATGTGTTTATTGCTGGAAACCGCCAGCCGACTATCAATTTTTATGAGGGGCGCATGAGAAAATCGATTGCAACTCTTTTTTTCCTGGCAGTGTCGCTACCTGGTTTAGCGTTTGCCCAGGAAAATGGTACTAAGGCCGATGCCCAAGCACCAGAAGGTGGTGTAAAGGGTGGTCAGTTCAGTCTTGAACAGGCTGAACGGATAATGAACGAAAAAGTCGCCGAAAAGATGCGTGAAATTTCCGGCGTTCGCCAGGAAAACATCAGGAAACTTGAGGGACTTCTTCAAAATCCTGAGTATCGTAAGGACCCTGACCGTGCCCCCAAAGTAATGCACATGCTGGCGGAAAACTACTGGGAGGAGGGGCTTTATCAATACCTCCAAGCTCGCGATGTGTGGGACAAGGCGATGGAGCAGGTTTATGCCGGCACTCTAAGCGAGCCGCCGCCCGAGCCGATTGAGGATTATTCCAAATCCCTGGAATATTACAGGGAAATTTTGCGGTCATTCCCCTCCTATCCACGTGTTGACGAGGTTTACTACTACCTCGGCAAAGGCGCGATGAAAGAGGGCAAGACCAAGCAGAATCGGCTGCTGCAAAAGGAAGGTTCCGAGTATCTAAACCGCTTGGTCAAGGATTATCCCAAGAGCAGGTTTATTGCTGAGGCTCACCTTGCTTTGGCCGAGTACTACTTTGAAACGAACTCCATGTGGTTTGCCAAGCAGAACTACGAGATCATCATCCAGAAGTTCCCCAAGTCTTCGATGTACAACTACGCGCTGTACAAGCTTGCTTGGGTTTACTTCAACCTGTCTGAATTCGAACAGTCCATCGATACCTTCCACAAGGTCGTTGCCCAGGTGTCTGCTGAAAAAAGCGGTGGCAAGGGTATCATCGAGTTCAAGAATCAGGCTTTGAACGACTTGGTGGTCACCTATGCCGAGGTTGATAACGGCTGGGTAAGGGCTCGTGATTACTTCAAAAAGATCCTGCCTGATGAAGAAACCTATGCAAAGCTTAGAATGCTTGGTGACTTGTACGTGGGACAGTCAAAGTTTGTGGAAGCCGAGGCCATTTTCCGCCACTTCATCGAGCGTGAAAAGACCACGCCCAAGATTGTTGAATACTTTGAAATCATTATTGGAATCTACACCTCAACAAATGACATTCGCGGGCTTGATAACATGGTCGCCGAGATCCTTGAGTACTTTAAGCCAAACGGCACTTGGCGCACCGTTAACAAGGCTAACGAGGACATCCTTGCAGAAGCTGACGCTCTGACTGAAAAGAATCTGCGCTTCATCGCGAACTACTATCACAGGGATGCTCAAAAGACCAACAGTCGCGATACCTACCAAAAGACGGCTGACCGCTACGCAACCTATTTGTCCAGGTTCGCGGACAGTAAGGATGCCTATGTCGTCAACTTCTACTATGCTGAAATTTTGTACGACGTCTTGAAGGACTACGAACATGCATCCGAGCAATATCAAGCTGTTATTCAGCGTGACACAAAGGGTGAATATGTTGAGGACGCGGCGCTTGGTGTGATTTATTCAACCCAAGAGCTGATGGTCAAGGAGGGCCTGCAGCAAGTCGCCAAGAGCGGCAGAATGGAAGTGGTCAAGGTTGACCCGAAGCAGGCTGACAAGCCGATTCCAGAGACGGACCTTCATCCACTGGAAGAAACTTACATCAAGGCTTCTGACAAGTACGTTGAACTGTTAACCGAGCTCATCAAGGACCCAGAAGTCCGCAAGAAAAATCCTGAACGCGGTGAAAAGATTCCTGAAATCATGTTTATTGCGGCTGACGTCTTTTACCGTCACGGTAAGTTCCAGGATGCAGTCCAGCGGCTTGAGACCTTGTTCGAGTACGATGCGTCTTCCAAGTTTGCTGCATACGCGGTCTTTACTTTGCTTGACTGTTATCAGCGACTCCAACAGTGGCCGATGGTTGAAGAGTGGGCAAGAAAGCTGATTGCTGCCCGCAACTTCACTGTGCGTTCCGAGAAGGACCTGAAAAAAATCGTAGCCATCGCCATGGTTGAAAACTCTAGGCTGCTGTCAGTTGAGCGTCGTTATGATAACGCTATCAGCGAGTCCATGCGTGTTTATGAAGAGTTCAGAAGCCAAGAAGAGACCGCTTCGAAGGCGCTCTTTAACGTGGCTTCCTTGTATGAGAGCCAAAAAGAAGTCGACAAGGCAGTCAAGACGTACCTGCGTGTGGTCAAGGAGTTCCCAAAATCTGAGGTTGCTCCAGAGGCCATCTACACGATCGGTTTGATTTATGAAAGCCAGACTGAATTTAAAAAGGCCGCGGAGACCTTTGAAAGCATGGAGCAGTTTAGAACCATCAAGGAGCCAACCGAGCCAGAGAAAAAGGCTGCTTGGAAAGACCTCCAGCAACAGATGGCTGATGCTCTTCAAAACGCAGGCTTGATTAGAGAGGCCTTGTCAGATCCAAAGGCGGCTATTGATGTTTACCAGAAGTTTGTAAATCATTTCCAGGGCCATCCCGATGTTCCAAAGATTTTCCTGAGGATTGGAATTGTATATGAAAATCAAGGGGATCCTGCATCGCTGAAGCGTGCTCACGATCACTACCAGGCCTTCTTGAAGCGCAATTTTGGGCGCCCAGACCTGTCTGTTCAAGCAGCGGCTAGAGCTGGTGACTGTCTTAAACAGATTGACAAGGTCAAAAACCGCAAGGCTGCAAGCACCTTGTTCCAGCTGGCTGTTGAGACGTTCAACCGGCTTAGCGGAGAAGGGGACCTGATCAGATCTGCTAGAGGATATGCAGCGCAGGCGGCTTTCGAGCTGGCTGACTACTATTACGATGACTTTGCGGCTCTTCGGATTCCTTCGACTTTGAACCCATACACCTTGAAGCGTGGTTTGGAAGCCAAGGCCGAGGCACAGCAGAAGGCGGAAACTCAGTTCAATCAAGTTTTGGACTATAAATCCGGTGGTTGGTCCGCTGGTGCGTTGTTCAAGATTGGATTGCTGTATTACGAATTCAAAGAAGAGCTCTTGAACGTTCCAATTCCCGAGGGGCTGGATTGGGAAACCGAGTCGATGTACATGGCCATTTTGGAAGAAATCGCTCGCCCAGTTGAAGAAAAATCCCTTCGTGCCTTTGAAAAGGCTTTGAACCTTGCCCACCAGGAAAAGGTTTACAACAAGTGGTCCTCGCTGTGTGGTCAGTACGCCGTTAAGGTCAACCAGGACACATTCCCAGTTTCTGGCGACCCATTGGTTTCACCTGATAGGATGAAAGATACCTTGGCGTCCACCAGTTTTATCCGGACACTTCGCCGTGGTGAAGTTGAAGTCAAAATGATAAAGGAGGCCCAGCGATGACTATGAGATTCGCAAAATTTGGCCTGTTGTTTGTGGTGGCGTTCGCGGTGGCTTGCGCCGGTCCTGCAGCAGAGCGTAAAGCTGACCAGGTCGTTCAGGGTGAAGAGGCTAAGGCTGCTCCTGCGGCTAAAAAAGGTCCTGATTTGACTATGCGAGAGGTGGTAGCGCCGGCCGAGCCCGAATATGTCGAAGGGGTCGATAAGGGGGCTCAGGACGCTTTCAGGACTGGGGTTGTAGCAATATCCCAAACTCCTCCTGACTACGCTACTGGCATCAAGTCTTTCGAAAAGGCTATCCAGCTTGATAAGGGCTTCCTGGAGGCATATTTCAACCTTGGGATGTGTTACGAGCGTACTGGTAGGCCGCTACAAGCTGTTGAGGTTTATCAGAACGCGGCCGATGCGAACCCAGGTAATCTCGACGCTGAAGGCTATGTGGGCAAGGTTTACTTGGCTTTGGCCAAGCGCGAGAGAGATGCTGGTGATACTAACAAGGCCGTTGAGTACGAACAAAAGGCTAAGGCGCTGTTTGACAAGATTATCGCCGACAACCCAGATAACACCACTGCGAACAACTCGATGGCCCTTTATTGGCTGTACAGAGGCAACAGCAAGCTTGCAGAAGACTTTGTACAAAAAGTCCTTATGCTTGAGCCACATAACGTGGTCGCCTTGAATACTCGTGGGTTGATTAACCTGATGGCTGGACAGCTGAACATTGCCAGGTGGGTTTTCGAAGAAAAGGTGTTGCGCGAGGACCCGAACTCGACTGAGGCTTGGTCTAATCTTGGAATCACCTATGTGAAGATGGGCAAGATGCCAGAGGCCGTTGCTTCATTTGAGAAGGCGGTTGAGTCTGATGCTGACAACTTTGAAGCGCGGATGAACGTTGCAGCCATCTATTTGAACTTCCTGCACTATCAGGCGGCTTTAGAGCAGTACGATGTTGCCTTGAAGCTGGTACCTGACTGTGAGGAAGCCTTGATTGGGTCGGGTTCTGCACTTTTTGGAATGCTTCAGTTTGAAAAAGCGATTGAACGCTGGCAGAAGGTTCTGACATTGAACCCAGATAGAAGTGAGATGTATGCAAGGATTGGCCAGCTCTATGAATCCAAGCTGAACAATCTTGAAAAGGCCATTGAATACTACGAAATGTACATAGCCAAGGCCCATCCTCCAGCCAACGATCCAATCGTAGCCAAGCTTCCGATGCTGAAGCAGATGCATGAGCAGGGTGACCTGTTCCTGACGCCAATGGACGAGGAAGCGCCTGAGGGTGCGGCTCCAGCTGAAGATGGTGCGGCTCCTGCCCCAGCTCCAGCGGCCCAAGAGCCTGTGTCGGAGCCAGCTGCTGAGCCTGTGTCGGAGCCAGCTGCTGAGCCTGCGGCAGAGCCTGCAGCTGAGTAGTTGAAACGGTGCCGCAGGTTGTGGCATAATTACCGCGGCTTTGGCCGGTGAGGTGATACATGAAGCGCGTATTTGGTTTGATGCTTGCTTTGGTTGCAGTTGTCATGTTTGCTGCTCCAGCCATGGCGCAATCTCGTGATGTTAAGTCTAAGTTCTACGACTTCTCGGATACTTTGATCGACGGTGAAATTAAGAAACCTTCTACCTTGTACACAGATGCTCGTGTTAAGGTAAAGTTCGATCGACTGGCTAAGCTTAAGAAATCCTTTATGGAGCCAATGCTTCAGTCTGCTAAAGAGCCATCATTTAAGTAGCCCGCCCAAGGCCTAGCGCCCGCGCATCTGGTCATTTAGTTCAAGTGGTTTAACTCAAAATATCTTCAAGTAGGCCCGCCGTTTTAGCGTCCAGTATGCCTTCTTGCTCAAGTTCGGCTGCTAGCAGCTTGGTAAGCACTTTGTAAGCTGTTTGAAGGCTTGGGTTGCCTTCAAGCGCCGCAAGGTTTGATTTGATTGTGGCCAGGTCGCCTCTTGCCATAGGACCCGTCAGGGAATTTATGTTTGGGCTTCTTTCCCAGTTTGCCAAAAGGCTGTTTGCTAGCTTTACCGCGACCAGTTCAGCCTGGGGCACTCCAGCGTCTGATAAAGCCTTCGCTGAAGTCAGCAAAAGCGCAGCCGGTAGATTACTGGCTGCCACGGCCGCCGCGTGACACAAAGGCTTGTTGGCGGGGTCAATTATGGCGGTTTTGGCCTTTGCGGCCAAAAAAATGGCCACAGCATCCTTGGAAGCAGTACCTTCAATCATCACCGCTGTGCCGGCAGGCATTGGCAGCGCCTGTGATACAGGGGCAAAGGCATGCAAGGGGTGAGCTGAAAAATAGCCAGCCAAATTGTGTGTGGCAAAGATAGATGATGGCATGGCCCCGGAAAGGTGCCCAACGACGTCGGACGAGTTGATATAGCCCTCATTTATCAGTCTGGTTAAGGTTTCACCCAAAGCCTTGTCTGGGACGGCCAAAATTACAACTCTTGCGACGCTCGTTCGGTCTTTGAGGCGCTCCAAAGGATGACAAACCAAAGGGCCGATTTTGCTTTTGTTTGTGGATAAAGTAATCAGGGTGGCGGGCACGTCAGTAAGCGCAAGCGCCAAGCCAACACCTGCCTTACCTGCACCAACAATAAAGACAGCCTTATTAGTCACGGTAAAAGCCTTCTTTTAGGATGAATTGAAGCACTGATTTGGGCAGCAGGTGGAAATTAGCGTCAGAGCCTTTTGCAAGTGATTCTCTGATTTGCGAACTAGAAACATCTGGAAACACTGGGCCAACTGCAGTAGGGTGCTCAACAGTTCTGGAAAGAACTATTAGGTTGGCCAAGGACTGTATCCTTTCGAAATCTTTCCACAAATGAATCTGGGCAATGATGTCGGAGCCCACAACTAGGTGCAGATTCCAGTGTGGATGTTGCTGTTTTAGGTACGTCAAAGTTTGAACTGTATATGAAGGTGTGGGTAAATGCTGTTCGATATCAAGCACTTCAACGAGGTCGCCAAAGGGTTGGAACGCCATTTTGCACATTTCGACTTTGGCCTCAAAGGGAACGGTTGTTTGTTTATGAAACGGGTGCTCAAAAACTGGTATGACTGCGACCTTGTCACAGTCGGTGCATGTCAACAGATAGGAGACCACCATAACATGGGCGCAGTGGGGAGGATCAAAACTGCCGCCAAAGATAGCAACATCAATAGATTGTTGGGGTTTTGTGTGTTGATTTTTGAGGCTGCTATTCATTTTGCCAACCACTTAACGATATAGCAGGTATCTTTCGCGGATGGCAATAAAGTCGCGCCTGCCATCACGCATCCTTCGAGCTATTTCTACCCCAGGAACGCCATTTAGCAAAGCCTCTCTTAAAGATGAATCACCAAGTAACAAGTCCAAGGCTGGGACATCGTCAACGAATTCATAGGTGTCGGTTCGAAGGGCAAAATCATCGGGATAATTGGCAAAGATGGTGGCGATAATCACTAAGCCGGTCACAAGAGGCCGGAATTGTTCGCTATCTGTGACTATCAGTTGGGCACCCTTGCAGCTAGAATTTGCCCCCTTATCGTGGCTGGGTGTAAAAGCGGTCTCTCGAAAACGAACCCCAGCAAGGTTTTGTGAATTTAGTTCCTCAACCAGTCTGGTTGGATTTGTGATCCAAGGCGCCCCAAACAAAAAGAAGGGCATTGTAGTTCCGCGTCCCTCGCTGATGTTTGTGCCTTCTAAAAGACACATCCCAGGATATACCAGGGCGGTTTCCCAAGTCGGGATATTTGGCGAGGGCGGGACAAAGGGCAGGCCAGTTTCTGGCCACAATTTGCGTCTATCCCAGCCTTTACATGGGATAACGGTAAGTTCAAGGTCCATTTTCTGCTGGTCGCGCACAAACTTGGCAATCTCTCCGGCGGTCATGCCATGTCTGTTGGGGACTGGCAGATAAGAAACGAACGATTTTAACGTTGGTAAAGGGATATTTCCCTCAATTAAGGCCCCGCCAATAGGATTGGGCCTGTCCAGCACCACAAACTGGATTTTAGCCTTAGAACAAGCCTCCATTGCCATTGTCATAGTGGCAAGGTAGGTGTAGTAACGAGCCCCGACGTCTTGAAGATCAAAGACTAAAAGGTCTAGGCCATCCAAATGGTGCGCCTTTGGGGTCAGTGACTCGAAAGTGTTGCCATAAAGGCTGCTGACTGGCACCTGTAGCCGTTCGTGAAAAACGTCCTCGACCGCCTCCATGTACAGCTGCTCCCCAAACAGGCCGTGCTCAGGCACCAAGAGCCGCTGTGGGCGTAGGCTATCGTCAGCACATACTAAATCAAACAGATGATTGGCGTTTGAATCCACCGAGGCTTGGTGGCAAATCAGCGCCCACTTACGATTTTTGATTAGAGATAAAAGGTTTTCATCTGTTAAAAGGCGTTCAGCACCAGTTTTTACCATCTTAGGCGACCCAAGGAAGACGATCAAGGTTATCCCAGGATAGCCAAATCCACCAAGATAACGACGTTTGGACCTAGTTTCGCGACATAGACCGAGACCTGACCGCGGGCGGGAATCATAGGACGAAAACTGAATTTTGGCGGGGTGAACGGGACTTGAACCCGCGGCCTCTGGCTTGACAGGCCAGCGTTATAACCAACTTAACTACCACCCCAGATTGTAAAAAAGGGCACCAGTGGGCGAAACAGGACTCGAACCTGTGACTCCCGGCGTGTAAAACCGGTGCTCTACCAACTGAGCTATTCGCCCAGGACCAAAAGTGACCGGCAGTATATCCAGCCAGCATGCCGATGTCAACAATTATTGTTGTGAGGCGGGGGCAGGGACAGGGGCAGGGACAGGGACGGGGACAGGGACGGGGACAGGGACGGGTGCAGGGATCTCGCGGAGGTGGCTTTGGTGGCGGGGGTCCGGCTGTTTTTTCGAATGTGCGATTGCGGTTCCCTCCATGTGCTGTCAAAGGGTGTTGGGGGTAGTGGATTTGTTGTTCATAGTCAAGGGCAAGCCGCTTCGCGGTCGCTGCGCGACCCTTGACTATAAACAACCAATCCACTGCAGGGGGAGTGCCTTTGACAGCCCATGGAGGGAACATGAAACAACGTTTTGATTCCAAGTTGAACGAAAAAACAGCCGGACCCATGCAACTCCGCCTCACTGCGGCTCAGGAAGGACCGTCCAACCGGCTTCGAGCTGTTGCACGTGCCGTGGAATTGGCTCGGGACGTGGAAAGGCTGGTGCGAAAAATTCGCAGACACCGAAATCTGGTCGACCAAGTAACTCGCGCTGCAGAATCAATCCCCCTAAACCTCGCGGAAGGCGCAGGCCGAAGCGGGAAAGATAAAACCTACCACTACAAAATCGCGTATGCATCAGCAGGTGAAACCCTGGCGGCCTTGGAAATCCTGCTGGCGTATGAAGCTATCAACGACAGGCAGTTCGAAAGCCTTGCAAAGCAAATCGACGAAATTCGGGCCATAACCTGGCGGCTCATCCAGAGGTGAATGAAATCCCCTAGTTGGCTGGCGCCGGCTGGGGGTGTGGGGACAGGGACGGGAGCAGGGACAGGAGCAGGGACAGGAGCAGGGACAGGAGCAGGGAGATAGTCGTGCCAGTCTGCAGGATTTGGAGCTAAAATGAGGTCGAGAGGGCACCCTGCAACATGGTCCGGGGGCGATCCTGGAGGAGTGGCCAGTCGACGCTGCCGGGACCCGACGGTCACTTTTGCGACCATGCGCCGGCTCGGGCGTTGCTAAAGTGACCGTTGGGATGGCACGGCGAGCTGGCTCCCGGAAGGATGCCCCCGGACATGTTTTACAACTGTAACGAAGAGGTCAAACGCCAAAAAGAACAAACATCAGAAACTAAAACAGGCAAATTGACAGGGACAGGCTCAGGGGCAGGGACAGGGGCAGGGACAACCTACTGGGGGTGAGCTTTCGACCATATGCTCGAAGGTCCGTTGATTTGTATTTTTTTTTCATTATCATTTCGAGGATGTTAACCGTGAGGTCATCAATGCGAGTTCTTTTGTTAGCCGTTCTATTGTTGGCCGTCTCTTCCTGCCAGAACGATGGTAGTGAGGGCACGGATGCACTGGACCTTCAGTCTCGGTGCAGAAGCGACCCTCCTTGCCTCTCAGTACCTGCTGCGCTTGATGTACAATGCGGCGACGAGGACCACGAATGTTCTGGGATGTTCGATCCTGATTGTGGTGGCTTTGTCTACAAAGCGTTTCGATGTCCTGAAGGGCATAAGTGCTATGAATACCAGTGTATTCCTCCATGTGACGATGGCTGCACCGACGACCCCGAGTTCTATGTTGGCACATGTTATTCTGGATTACACATCGGCTACTGCCCAAATATGAAAGAGGAGTGCTATGCCAACATCATCGAACACGACTGCCCAAGTGACCAGAAGTGCATGCAAGGCCGGTGTCTTCCGCCTTGTGATGACAGCTGCTTAGAGGCCCCTGACTTTGCTGTTAATTACTGTTCCGGAACACACGACTTCTATTGTCCCTCCTCAATGGTCCTGTATTGCTATGCCACCATTGATCGTGAGTGCCCAGATGGCAAGGTGTGCTCCCAAGACACGCAGATGTGTGAATATTCCGGACAATAGGCTACATAACGAATACTACTGCTAATGCTCTAAGTGGAGGTATTAAACCTGTTATCGATGGGATGCTTGACGCTTATGATCCTGGTGATCGGATCAGTGTAGGAGACTATAATGGTGATGGCATTGCGGATTTGTTTGTTAGGCGTCCATCAACTTTGAGGTGGTTTTGTAGTCTGCATGTTTCTGGTTGGCTGTAGATTTTGGAGGATAATTCAATGACCTTGAAATCATCAATGCGAGTTCTTTTGTTAGCCGTTCTATTGTTGGCCGTTTCTTCTTGTCAGGATGACCCTGACTCACCTGGTGACAATCCTCACTGTCAGAACGATCCAATTTGCTCGTCAGCGCAAGGCTCACCCTTGGAATGTGACGACAGCGGGGAATATGAATGCGTCGGAAGTCTCGATGACGAATGCGGCAGGATGGTCTATCAAGCACGTAAGTGCCCTGAAGGGCAGAAGTGCAATAAACACATGTGTGCACCTCCATGTGACGATAGCTGCCTTGACGACCCCGAGTTCTTGGGCGACTGGTGTTTTGGATTGGTTGAAGATTATTGTCCAAAAATGCAGAACGATTGCTATGCCACCATTGATCGTGAGTGCCCAGATGGCAAGGTGTGCTCCCAAGACACGCAGATGTGTGAAAATCCCGGACAATAGGCTACATAACCTGCTGGACTCGTTCGACTCCCGGGACCATCTCGCGCAAGACTTGTTCTATTCCGTACTGGATTGTGTATGTGGCGGAGGGGCAGTGTGCGCAGGCACCTTTTAGGCGCAAAAATACTATTTTTCCATCCTCGGAAACATCAACCAGTTCACAATCACCGCCGTCACGTTGTAAAGCGGGGCGGATCTGGTCGATAACTTCTTCGATTGCTTCCCTGTGGTTTTTGATTTCGACCGTTTCTTCAGACACGTTGAGCCTCCTAAAAAAAAGCGCCGGATAGTATCAGATCTTCGTGATTGTTACATCGTGTAGTGTTGATATGCTAGATAAATCAGAACATTAATCGTTTAGCACATTTGCCAACAGCATAGGTACCACTTCGCCAGCCTTTCCTAAATAGACTTCCCGGTAGTTTTGAACGTTGGCCGGAGGCTCAAGATTCGCGGTTATAGTCCTGGCCCCAAGCTCGTATGCAAGCCTGGAATAACCAGCCACAGGCCAAACGACCCCTGAAGTGCCAATGGTCAAAAAAATCTCACATTCGCCAACTGCATGCATGGCTTTAGCTTCAGTGACTCGGTCCAACTGCTCCCCAAACCAAACGATGTCTGGGCGCAGCAGGCCGCCACATTTTTCACACTTGGGCAGCGCGTCATAGTCAGTGGTTTCATCATCAAACGGCGTTTCAGACGCAGGACAACGGGGGTTGTCACACTTGGTTTTAAACAAAGAACCATGGATTTCCAGGACGTTTTTGTTGCCCGCTCGACTATGCAGGCCATCTACATTCTGTGTAATCAAGGTGAAACTGCCTTTATCCGCCAAATATTCTTCCAAAGCAGCAATGGCGTAATGGGCAGGGTTGGGATGCACCCTCAAAGCATCTTTCCGCCTAAGCGAATAAAATCTCCAAACCAGCTCAGGGTTCTTTACAAATCCCTCGTGGGTGGCGACGTCCTCCACCCTGTGCTGCTCCCACAATCCACCAGAGTCTCGAAAGGTGGCGATACCAGACTCAGCAGAAACGCCAGCCCCAGTCAACACAACGACAGCAGCATTCCTAGGTATGTCCAACGCGGATACTTTATGACCAGCCATGATGTCCTCCTTTGCAGGCATCTGCAATCGTATCACAAACGGAGGGCGGGGGCAGGACCAGGGACAGGGACTGGGGGCGGGGGCAGGGGCTAATTCGAGTTGGCGGTGAGTTTTGCTTGGCATACAATGCCGGCGGTGCTTGTTCTATGGAGCTAGGATGACGACGAATAAACTTCCTGAGTGGTTTTTGACCAAACTTCCATCTGGTCCAGTTAGTAGCCAGCTGGAAAAGCGACTTGTTAAAGCTGGCTTGGCTACAGTCTGTAAAGAGGCCAGATGTCCGAATCGTGGGGAATGTTTTGGAGATGGTACTGCGACAATCATGATAATGGGCGAAATGTGCACCAGAAATTGTCGTTTTTGCGCTGTAATTACCGGAAATCCCAAAGGGGTCTTGCCACCAAATGAGCCGGCAAGGGTCGCTCGTGCTGTTGCCCAGACTGGATTAAAATACTTGGTGATTACTTCCGTGGACCGAGACGACCTGCCAGACGGTGGCGCCCAGCACTTTGCAGATGTGATTACTGAAGTTCGCAAATTGAACGATGGCATCAAGGTTGAGGCCTTGATTCCAGATTACCGCGACGAGCGTTTGGATGTGTTGCTAAAGGCTGCTCCAGATGTGTTGGGCCACAACGTCGAGGTCGTTAAACGTTTAAGCCCCAAAATCCGTGACCCAAGAGCTTCTTTCGAAGGCTCCGTTGAGGTTTTGCGCCAGGCTAAGCAAAAAAAGCCAGGCATTCTGACTAAATCTTCGTTGATGGTTGGGCTTGGTGAATCTTTCGAAGAAATTCGCGAGGCTTTATCTGAATTAAGAGCCGTCGATGTCGACATGGTAACTATTGGCCAATATCTGCAACCGACAAAAAAACACTGGCCCGTTGAAAGATACTTACCACCAGAAGAGTTTGATTTGATTGAAAAAACTGCCCGAGAATTGGGGTTTTTGTTTGTTGCCTCCGGCCCGTTAGTGCGGTCTTCCTATAAAGCCGCCGAGCTGTTTGCAACCAAGCATCTGAATGTGGCTAGTAACCAGACGAGTCATTAGAACCCTTGGTCACGATATTGATTGACGAGCTGGCGCCCAATCTGCTTGCTCCAGCCGCGATCATCTTCATAGCGTCTTCGTAGGTTCTGACCCCACCAGAGGCCTTAACCAACATAGAATCGCCAACACACTGATGCATTAATTCCACGTCTGCCACTGTGGCACCACCACCGCCAAAACCTGTGGATGTCTTTACAAATTTTGCGCCTGCCAGCTTTGACAAGAAGCAAGCTTGAATCTTTTGCTCATCATTGAGCATGGACGTTTCCAAGATCACCTTGACCCATCTTCCATCTGCGGCCTCGACCACCCCCTTAATATCCTCCAAAACCGCCGCCAGCTCTCCAGCCCTAAGCAAACCGACTGGCAAAACCATATCTATTTCACCAGCCCCGGCCAAAACGGCCTGCTTTGTCTCAAAGGCTTTTGCGAAACCAAGCATGGCTCCCAATGGAAAACCAACAACTGAGCACACTTTGGTGTCAGTGTCCTGCAGTTGCTCTGCACAAAGGGAGACATAGACTGAATTCACGCAAACCGAGAAGAAGTCATACTTTTTTGCCTCTTCACACAACCTCACAATATCACTTGGCATTGCATCCGGCTTTAACAGGGTATGGTCGATGAAGCGGGCTAATGGCTGATCTTTTGGTGGCACAGTCACGGCCGTGCTTTTTTGCAAATCAACCCCAAACTTAGCACTCAAGTCACTTGCAATGTTCTGGATCATCAGCTTTTTTTCCTGATTCATCTTGCTCCCTCACTATGTTCAAAGATATTTGTGGCAGTCAGTGTTCGCGAAAAGAACTCGTGGGGTGAACCACGCTTTAATACCACACTAAACTCAAGTCTCACCTCAGAGCTGACATTTTCGTTTGTTCTAAGATCCTTCAAGTAAAACAAGGCGTTTCCAGCAACCTCTCCACCATCTCTTACATCAAAGGAATCCAGAAAAAGTTCTCCTTCATGCGCGATCAAGGGCTGGACCTGGTCTGGACATGTCTGATTAAAACTGACTGACACTCGAATCTTGTCGTTATCGATAGCCAGCTTTTCACCCGCCTGCCATCGATTTTTTGTATTTTCTAGGTCAGTAAACTGTAGGGCCACAAAATCTGACTCGGTCGGTGCTTTGTGACCTTTACGCAGCTCCAAGGTTGCCACTGTTTCATTTAAAGAAATCCAAGCAAGGCGGTCAAATTCCATTGAAAACGCTGAAAATTCAGTGGCTTGGTCGCCTTTGCACGGCGATATCACAAGGCTTTCAGCAGCCAAGCCACCGCTATCCGAGGCACAAGCCACCACAGAACCAATGATGAAGAACAACACCAATGTCTTGAAAAGTCTAAGATTTGCTGTGGCAATGCTGGGCGTCATAAGTCAGGTAGAGTACTGGTTTGAACTGGCGGCTGGGCAGTTATTGGCCCCTCCGGCATGGAGCTGGTCCCATTAAATATCGCACCCTTATGAATGTTGAGGCTTACAGTCGTTACATTACCCTTAAGAAAACCTGTTGCGTGCAGTTCCACAGCGGATTTTGCCTGGACGTTTCCAACCAGCCTTCCTTGAATAATCACGGTGTCCACTTTGATTTCCGCTTGAACTTCACCGCCTTCTCCAATAATCAAAGTACCATCAGAGGAAATCTCACCGGTGAGTTTCCCTTCGATGCGTACGGAATCCTTGAAGGTTAGCGTGCCATTAAACTCAGCACCACGACCAAGCAAAGTCTCTTCCGAACCTGAAAAACCTGTTCTCATTGGGCCTCCGTCCTCAGCAGATCAGGATCTGCGCAAAAGGGCAATCAAAGCCTACCCCTGGACCTATTTTTGACACAATACCTAAGAAACACCCGGGTAAAGAAATTACCCATAGCCCCAGCGATGTCAAGCAAATTTATCCTGAAGGGTAGAGATAGTCAATCTTATGACTGATTAAAAAGATTCCCCCTCGTGATTGGGTGGCTGGGGCAGGGACAGGATCAGGGGCAGGGCGCTCGTCTTAGCTTTGTTGTTACTTTTAACGTCCGCGTGGCTATTGACATTGGGCCGGTGTGCCACTAGAATTGCCCGTCGTTGCGTTTTCTACTCGCTAAAGGAGCGTGGTGCAGAATGAGTAGTGTCATTAAGAAACGAAGAAAAAAAATGCGTAAGCATAAATACGAGAAAATGCGTAAAAAGATGCGCCACGAACGTCGAAAACGCGGTAAGTAGTTCGCCCCACATGCTCGGCCTGAAGCCAATTGCTGTCATTCACCAGGTCTGATTGCGCTTTTAGCTTCTCTTTCAGTGATATTGTTCTTATCATCTTCTGTCCGATGCAGCGGTGTGCCATGGGATTGAGTGCCAGGTTTGCTTATGCTTTAACGCTTGTGTCATTGTTGCTGGCGTTTCCTATCGATACCACAGCCCAGCAGCCTCAGCCAGCCAGTCTAAGTATCGACATTCCCAGTGACCTTAAAATTGAGGTAGCCGCGCTTTTTACCGCAGTACGTCGAGGCGATACTGAAGCCACTACACTGATGCTGGAACGCTTGATCAGCGCCAAGAAAGACCACAACATACACAATCTTACGACTGTGGCAGCCGGCGTAATTCCACGCGCCCAAAAGGTCTTTACAGGCGCCATTGAGTGCAATCAAATAATGGGCCTGATAGTCCAGTTGGCTCCTGATCTGCCACAGGCTCATTTTGCCTTGGCTAAGGCCAGATTGTTATATGGGTTTTCTGGGGTTGGGCAGGCCTTGTTGTCTGTATTTGATGGGCTTTCAGTGTGGGCATCCAATCCAAAGGCCTGGGTGATAGGCGGTGCTAACGCCTCGTATTATGTGTTTGGGGCCCTTGTCGTTTCGATAATTATCAGCTCATTGTTATCCCTGCTTAAAGTCAGGCGCGAGATCCTTCACGATATTGGAGATCTGTTTCCAGGCGGCGAAAAAGGGGCTAAAACAGCCTCAGACATTAAAAAATCCAAGGGTTTTTTTGCCAGGTTTCGTCAATTCATTTTGTCTGGTCTCCACATTGCTGTCGCCTTGCTATTACTGGTTTTGCCCTTTATGGCTGGCCTTGGGATTCTTGGAAGTGTACTGCTGTGGAACCTAATAATCCTAAGGTATTCCCGCAATGCTGAAACATTTTCGGTGTTTTTTCGGTTCTTTCTTACAGCCGCGCTCCCAGTCCTGGTCTCAATCGTCGTGCTGCCACAACAATTTGATAAGGCAGTCGGACCTGCGATGCACAGCTGTCTTTTAGACTACTGTCAACCAAACGAGGTTGCGATTATTGAAAAAGCCGCACAGGCAAACCCTCAAGAAAGCTCGTATCGAATCGCGTTGGCTCTACATGAGTTCCAGCAAAATCCCAAGTCAGTTAAAGCAATAGACGCAGCTTTGGCTCATCTGGCCATGATCCAGGGTGATTGGACCGGAAACTCACAAACGCTGCAGGGCAATCTGCTTTTAGCAAGGGCGTTTTACGCCTGTGAAGGGGAAGTACCCAACAGGGATGATTTGGAAAAGGCTTCGGCGGCTTACGCTGAGGGGCTGAAAAGGTGGCCTTCCTCGCCAGCTGCTGGCCGGGGGGCGGCTTTGACGGCTGGCTTTTTGGGGGACAGGGCGCAGCGTGACCGGCTGCTGGATTCTTTGCTGGCCAACACTGAAGCAGGTGAGCTGGAATATGTTGCCAGAATCAAATCACTCACCAGCGATTTATCACCATGCTCATCAAGGGCTGATATTTTGGCCGAGTTGGAAAACCCAGACTTTCGCTCGCCGTGGTTCTTCTTTTCAGGCTTGAATTTGTTTGACTTTCCTAAAGTCCTGCCATACGGCGGATTGTTGGAAGGGCAAATCCCCCCATTTGTGCTATCCTTGGCGTCACTGGCCCTAATGCTGCTAGCCGGCGTATTTCTTTCGTTTAGGAAGCACTTAAGTCCAGCAACAAGATGCCCCAAGTGCCACGATGTATCTTGCCGGATGTGTAATATTAATGCATCAGGATATGACTATTGCCCGTCGTGTCTGCTTGAACAGGTCAGGCCAGCCTTTATTGACTCCAAGGATTTGGCAGCGCATCGCGAGCGCAAGAAAATATTTGACGGTCAGTTTGGCTTTTTACGTTCCGTTTTTGCTATCGCAGTCCCTGGAAGTGGCCAGATTTTGGTTGGAAGACCGATTCGAGGGGGATTGATGCTTTTCTTGCTTGGTCTTGTTATTTCAATGCTTTGGTCTCCTGGGGTGCCGATTACTGATATTACAACTTGGGCAGGGCTTGACTCTGGCACCTTGCCTTGGTTGCCTCCAGTTTTGCTTATAGTCGTGTATTTCTGGTCGGCGATTGATGTCTGGTTTGCAAAGTCTGCCAGTGATAATTTCTAAGTGGAGGTAGATTCGGCCATGGAAAGTTCGCACACTCCACCTTTTGTCCGGGCACTTTATGATGCAGCGCAGTCTGGCGGCCACCAGGTACTTAAAGTCATCGATAGTTCTGGAAATGATTCTTGGTTTCGTGTAAATCGTGGGCGCGTTATCGAGATTTGTCACAAAGCAAGTAATGATGACGCCATGTTAGAACTGCTTGTTCGAAGCTCGTTGATGAAAGGCACTGTTGCCGAGACGTTGAAACGAAAATCACTAAACAAAGGAAAACCAATTGATGAACTGGTTGTTGACTCCAAGATAGTCTCCAGGTCCACCATGCAGCAGATAAAAGATTCTCTTAACATAGAGGCCGTCTTGGAGGTGTCGTTGGATTTTGACGCCTCGGTTTCAGAAATTACCGACGATGCCTTAGGGGGTCAAGTTGGGAGTTCATGCTCGCTGGCCATCCCTCATCTTTTGAAAGAAGCTATGAGGCGAGCTGGTGAACTGCCGGAAATCAAACAGTTTATTCCGGCAGATGATATGGTTTTTTCGAAGGCTCACCACCACACAGGTAGAAATCCCAAATGGGAGGATTTGAATTTAGGCCACCTGGAAAGGCAGGTTTATTTTTACGTTGATGGATTTCGAACTGTTGCCGAGGTGGCCAACATCACCTGTCAACCAATGCATGTTGTTCATAGAGCCTTGGTTTCATTGATTAAATCTAGGCATATTGTTCATGAAAATGGCAAGGCTGGTTCCAAAACCACTCAAGGAAGCCAAGGTCTCTTGCGTGCTATGTCTATGTTGACCGTGATTGTGATTTTGGTAGGCTTAGCATTGAGTTTGATTGGTAGTAACAGCGCGGCGTGGTCAAAGTCGGCTTCAGAAGCAACGTTGTTTAACCCTTTTAGGGCGCTGGAAAACAAGGCGGCAGATGATCGGGTGGCTGGAGCAATCAGGCTATATCAGTTAATGTTTGGTGAGCGGCCTGAGAATCTGAATGATCTGCTGACTGAAGATTTGGTTGCCCCCGCTGATGCAAAGCACAGCGCTTTTTTCACATCTGATGGCGCTTATAGGTTTTATGACTTGGAGGAAACGTCTGATTTAGATGAGCAGCATGACTAAAAAGATAGTTGAGTTTGATAATCTCGATAACTTCGCAGCACTTTGTGGCCCTCACGATGAACATTTAAAACGCTTGGAACAACGACTTTCCATAGATGTTTTGATCCGTGGAAATCAAGTCACTTTAAGCGGTTCTACTGATGATGTTGATACTGGTGCAGCTGTTTTAAGGCAGCTTTACAAGATCGTCTCTCAGGGCCACCCAGTTACCATAGGTGATGTTGATCGCGGTGTTACAATTCTTGGGCAAAATCCATCTGAATCGCTGAGTCCAAATACTGAGGTGAAATTGAATTCTGGCGGGCGTGTAATACCGCGCACCCCGCGTCAACGCGAATATTTGGACCTGATGTCTAAATATGACCTTGTATTTGCGCTTGGGCCAGCTGGAACTGGCAAGACCTACCTGGCGATGGCAACCGCCATATCTGCCCTTTTGTCCAAGAAGGTTAAGCACATTATTCTGACTAGGCCAGCTGTTGAAGCAGGTGAGCGCCTGGGGTTTTTGCCAGGTGATTTGGTCGAGAAGGTCAATCCATACCTAAGGCCGCTTTACGACGCTCTTTACGACCTAGTAGGGGCGGAAAGAGGCCAAAAACTGATAGAACACGGCCAGATTGAGATTGCCCCTTTGGCCTTCATGAGGGGGCGTACGCTTTCTGACGCCTTTATCATCCTGGACGAGGCCCAGAACTGCACCATTGAGCAGATGAAGATGTTTTTGACGCGCATGGGATATCACTCGAAGGTGGTTGTGAATGGCGACATAAGCCAAACTGACCTGCCACCTGATCGCCCATCAGGTTTGGAGCACGCAGCCACAGTCTTAGATGGAGTTCGCGGTATCGGGATGTGCGTTTTTGAGGAATCAGATGTTATGCGCCACCCGCTGGTGCAATCGATTGTGCGCGCCTATAACGCTGAAAGGCTTCGCTATCAGATGGCAGCTGAGCAAGAAAGCAGGTGAGGTTTTGGGATGGCCTTGGATATATTGAACCGACAAAGAAAAGTACCTATTTCTATTAAGGAAATTCGCCCACGCTTGGAAGCGGTGGTTACAGCCGCCGGGGTTAATGATAGTGAAATTTCGCTGGTTTTTGTTTCAGATGCTGCGATTAAACGGCTTAACAAAGAGTGGAGAGGCATTAATGACCCCACAGATTGCCTGTCCTTTGCAGCAAACGAAAGCCCCGATTTTTTAGATGATTTTGATGGCGGCTTCTTGGGCGACATCGTGATTTCGCTTGAGCGTGCCAAGGCCCAAGGGCCAATCCATCTGGCAGATGATGTGCCAGTAGGCGCCGATCCGCTGGTCGAAGAAGTGGTGTTTTTGTTCATCCACAGTCTGTTACATCTGTTGGGGTATGACCACCAAAAGCCGGCACAAGCCAAGAAGATGCAGGCAGAGGAACAGCGTTTGTTGAATTCACCCGGTGTAAGATGGTAGGGTGTGAAGCCGCTTCACTGGGAAGTGTAAGATTTAGCCACCTATAACAGTTACCTTACCAGCTTTTTTGCGTCCATAATGAATCTCGTAGGAGTTACCAACCAGCAGCAAGTGCTGAGGATCGGTGATTTTTTCACCATCCACTTTGATGGCCCCTTCAACCAATCGCCGACGTACCTCGCCTGTAGATGGCGCCCAACCAAGATCCTTGATGGCGTTTGGCAGCGCTATCCCAGGACCTAGTGCAACCACAGAAACTTCCTCCAAATCAGCAACTTTTCGCTGCCTAAGCCACTGGTTTGCTGCAGATTGAGCGTCCTGTGCGGCGGCCGCCCCGTGAAAGCGCTCAACTATTTCAAGGGCAAGCAATTCCTTAACGTCACGAGGATTTCTGGACTGGTTGGCGCACTCTGATCTAAGCGTAAGAATTTCTTCAGCTGGTCTTGCGCTTAAAAGGTCAAAATAACGCCACATTAGGTCGTCAGAAATGCTCATCAGCTTTAAAAATTGGTCGGTTGGGGGCTCGCTGACGCCAACATAATTTCCCAAGGACTTTGACATCTTAGAGCCAGTCAAAACCCCATCAACCATTTTGGCATCAGTACCCTCAAGCAGCGGCATTGTGAGCACAACTTGTGGGTCCTGGCCAAAGTCTCGCTGGATGGCTCGTCCAACCAGCAAGTTAAACAGCTGGTCTGAGCCTCCCATCTCTATGTCGGCTTCCAACACAACGCTGTCGTAGGCCTGCAAAAGTGGGTAGAGCAGTTCGTGCAACGAAATCGGCGCCTGCGCGGCTATTCGCTTGGCAAAATCATCCCTTTCCAGCATGCGGCTGACGGTGTATTTGGCCGCAAGTTTAATCAAGCCGTCTGAACCAAGCTTTTTGAGCCAATCCGAGTTGTGACAGACCTTGGTCTTATCACGGTCCAAAACCTTGAAGACTTGCTCAGTGTAAGTCTGTGCATTTTTTTGGATTTGTTCTTCAGACAGGGGCTTTCTGGCCTCGTTACGCCCCGTGGGATCGCCTATCAACGCGGTAAAGTCACCCACCACAAAAACGATGTTGTGCCCAAGATCCTGAAACTGGCGCATCTTGTTCATGACGACAGTGTGTCCAAGATGCAGGTCTGGAGCAGTTGGGTCAAACCCCACTTTCACAGTCAGAGGTTTGCCTTTTGCCAGTTTTTGGGCTAGGTGCTCTGGCGTTTCACATTGAACAGAGCCTGCCAGCAGGCGCTTCATCAAAGCCTCTTGATTATTGGCCATTTCCTTCTCCGTCTAGTTACCTGATTTCAGAAACTTGGCTTATTAAGGCCTTTAGACGTCACTTGGCAAAATCTACAGCCCTAGTTTCCCTGATAACACAGACTCGGATCTGGCCTGGGTACGAGAGCTTTTCTTCAATTCGTCGGGCTATGTCGCGGGCCAGCATTGACGCGCCCTCGTCTGAAACTCGCCCTTGTTCAACCAATACGCGAACTTCCCGCCCAGCCTGAATGGCAAAGGAGCGTTCCACACCATCAAAGGAGTTGGAAATGGCCTCCAAGTCCTGCAGTCTTTGAACATAGTTTTCAAGGCTTTCACGACGCGCACCAGGTCTGGCCCCTGACATCGCGTCAGCCGCAGTAACGATATGGGCCAGCAGGGTGAGTGGCTTTTCTTCTTCGTGGTGGGATGCTATCGCGTGGACCACCTCGGCTGATTCCCCAAACTTTCTGGCGATGTTAGCCCCAACAATCGCGTGGGGCCCTTCAACCTCTTGGTCAACGGCTTTTCCAAGGTCATGCAGCAGGCCAGCCCGCCTAGCCTCCTTTACAGGTAAACCGAGCTCAGCCGCCATCAATCCCGCCAAAAAGCCAACTTCGATACTGTGATTCAACACGTTTTGGCCATAGGAAGTTCGAAATTTCATGCGACCAACAAGCTTGATAAGCTCTGGGTGCATGCTGCCGAGCGCAAGCTGGAAAAGGGCGTCTTCACCAGCTTCCTTGATCTTGGCTTCCACTTCCTTTGTGGCCTTATCAACGATTTCTTCAATCCTGGTGGGATGAATTCTGCCGTCCTGAATCAGCTTTTCCAGTGCGGACCTGGCAATCTCACGACGCACCGGGTTAAAGCCAGACAAGGTAACCGTGTCCGGCGAGTCATCGATGATGACGTCTATCCCAGTGGCGGCCTCAAATGCCCTGATATTACGGCCTTCTCGCCCGATGATACGCCCTTTCATCTCTTCACTTGGCAGGTTCACCACCGATACCGTTCGTTCATTAGCAAACTCGCCCGCAAAGCGATTAATGGCGATACCTATGATTCGTTTGGCCCTCTTTTCGGCCTCTTCCTTCGCCTCATCTTCGATCATCTTGATTTGTCTGGCGGCTGAAAGCTTGACCTCATCTAGTATCTTTTCGGTTTGATAACGAATGGCTTCTTCCTGTGTCATCCCAGTGATGCGCTGTAAAGTCTTTGACGCCTCTTGTACCAGGGCCTCTTTTCGTTTTTCAGCCTCATTAATCGTGCTTTCTCGGGCAGTTATATTACGCTCCCGCTTGGCGACTTCAGATTCCCTGGAAGACATCGACTCATTTTTGCGTTCGATGGTCTCTTCACGTTTATTAAGCCTTTCCTCCCTTCGCTCACCTTCTGATCGAGCTTCTTTTAGTTCAGTTTCAAGAGTTTTGACCCTCTTTTCGGCGCCCTTAAGCTGATTCTGAGCATCAATCAACGCCTTTTTGTTTGCCGAAGTTGCCTCCTGTAATCGCTCTGCCGCCGTCTTTTCGATGTCTTTGATTCTGTCCAGATACGACCGTTTGAGTAGCGAGGCCGCAATCACGGCCCCGGCAACAAGGCCAAGTATTATGGCCACCGGAACAAGGATCCATATCAATATGTTCATAAAAGCCCCCTACCGACGCTGCACGCTGCAGCACCGGACTAAAAAATGTTATGAGGGGCCACTGGAATTGGCGCAACGCGCCGAGGGTAAGCAAACAGCCTAGCTTCGGCGCCCGTACGGGCTCTCACCCCGAAAAAGGCTGTATACGACCGCGAAAATGACGTCCTGTCGGAGCGTTCCTCCTAAAAAAACCGTGAACAAAAAAGCCAAGTTACCTTGGCTGACAGGGCCTAATTTATTTCACAAAATCGGATCTATATATGCTCACCCCTCCACTTCCAGAGGGCTGTCCCCAAAGGTAATGGCACTTTCCCCTGCGTCCAAGCGATCAAGCATCCAGCGTGATTGATCTCGTATCTTTTCACGGAGTTCTGCTTGTTTAGCCCTCTCCCGAAGGAGCTCCGCGGCCAAATCCAAACCGACTAGCAATGCCACCGAATGTGGCGGCTGTGTCGTCTTGGAGGCCATCTGGACCAATTTCCGGTTTAATAATTCGGCAGCAGCCTCAAGCTCGGAAACGTCCCCAGCAGTTCGCAAGTGAAATTCCCGTTCCTGGACAGTAACTTTTGCTACCTTGACTTCCATCTTACAACCAGAAAAGTGCGCTGATCGCAACAAAAAAGTACCCACGTGAAGATATGCAAAGATTGCATTAATGTCAAGAACGTGGAGCGGGGACAGGGTGAAGGGGACGGGGACAGGGACGGGGACAGGGGCAGGGCGACTAGGGCATGGGGGCGGGGGGCACTGTTCTAGCTAGGCGGAAGCCGCGGGTGTGCGACGTGCGGTTTGGGAAATCAGTGCCACGAAATGCCAACCGCAGAAAGTTTGGCTCATCAGTCCAGCCACCGCCACGTAGAACTTTGGCCTCGTCTATTTCAGCTCCCAAAGGATCCTCGCAAACGGGGTCACGGTGGAAGTAAGGCTCGAACCAGTCATTCACCCACTCTGAAACACTGCCAAGCACATCATGTAATCCCCAGGTATTAGCAGTCTTTGTCCCTACTGGATGAGGCTTATCCTCATTGTTTCCTCGGTACCAGGCTATTTCATCAAGCTCGCCATACCTGGGCCCTGTAGTACCGGCCCTGGCCGCATATTCCCACTCTGCCTCAGTAGGCAAACGATAACCATTACAGTCAAGACCTCTAAAAACTACGGTGCAATTATCAAGATCAATCCCCACTGTTCCCGTACACCCAGTCATCGTGTAACAGACTTCAAATCCATCACGCACCGACAGGGCATTGGCATAAGAAACTGCATCATACCAGTTGACTTGCTCCACTGGATAATCATCACCGTCCTTGTAGATAGATGGATTTCTGCTTATCAATGATGTCCACTCACCTTGGGTTACTTCCGTCTGCTTCATGTAGAAAGAACGCGTAATCGTGACTGTCCGAACTGGCCATTCTAAAGGGTCAGAGTCAGCTTCGTCCTGATTAGAACCCATACTAAAGGTGCCTGAGGGGATTAAACACCAGCCTTCAACGCAAGTTCCCACCGACTTTGGCATGCATCTACCATTGGTGTCACATGACCCATCGTTGGTACAGCCACCACAAGACTCCCCACAAACAGGATCTGGACCGCAAGTTCGATGGTCGCAGTTTTTATCAGCAGGACAGTCGGGGGGTTTTGGTTCGCAAATGCCCGAGTCGTTACAGATCTCGCTATCGGAACAAGATCCGCAGTTTAGCCCAGGACAAGCCTGATTGGGCCCACATTCTCGATTAAGACAGCCTGGCGCACAGCTTGTCTTGGTACACTGATGGTTTTGGCAGACGTGCTCTTCAGGGGCTTGCGGACAATCCGCATTTTCATCACATCCAGTTTTGGTGATTCGGATTTTACCCCCGTCAGGGTATGGGTAGTAGTCCAGCACTGAAAGGGTCTCGTAGTCATCTTCATCTGGCCAAAAGTAGCCAAAGCTGGCGTCTTCAGCCTTCAATTCGGTTATAGCCGCACCCAACGTTGCCCCCTGTAAAAGGCGCTCAAAAAGGACAATGTTTGTGTTGGCGTCCTCCTGTTTAATGGCCAACGGGTTCGACCAACCGACAAACACTCCTAGTCCTTGCTTATGCATCGCGGATGCAAGAGTAGCTGTCTTAAGTCCGTAGGAAGACGAAAAATATGCCAAGCTGTTTTCCTTGAATGTCATTTTTTGGAAATATTTCGGGTAGACCGTGATTAACGGCCGACCGTCGTAGTTGATGGGGGCGCCCAGTCCAATGGCCTGTTCGTCGAACTCAGCAGTCACCTGACAAGGAGTATCGCCCACTGGTGCATACTCGCCTGTCATGAAAGCAAACGTGCCTCGATCAATCGCTCCATAGGCCCTGATGTAGATAACGTCGAACTCTGACATCCGGTTGATGTTGTTCAAGCTGACATGCCAATCTTCAAACACAGATTCGGCTTGGAATCCAGCAGTTGAGAGTTGCTCAGCAATATCAAGGTGCGTGTTTGGAAAACCACCACGTGACTCGATCAATGTGGAGTAGATACCAGCCTTACCAGTCGCTGTACCAGGATTTGGCTTGAATACAGCTGGAGGTAGCGGTGAATTGATGCTGGCGACTGGGTCCAAATAAATACCGCATCGAATGCCTTGAGGCGAGGTGAAAAAGACGCCAGATTCGTCATTCACAATGTCCGAAACGTTTTCTAGGGATTCCAGATGGGCCAACATGGCAGCAAATGCCACGTCTTCAGGCTCATTTTCAAGCTTCATTTTTTTTCGATAGACTTTAATGGCATTCATTATCAAGGTGGAAGAGGCCTCAATATCCTCATAGACTAGTCTGCTATCACATTCGTGATTTCCTTCATCACCGTTGTCATCATGAGATATGTCCTTTGCATCAATTTCAGCGTCTGGCGAAGGATCTGAATCACCGTCGTCGTTAGTGATGTCTGCATCGACGTCCACATCTACGGGTGGATTTGCGTCCGTATCCTGCGTATCAAGCGTGGAATCAGGATTGTCAGAGGCATCATCGCCAATAGGGTCAGGTCCAGATGAACATGCAAACATGCCCACCACAAGTCCAACTGCGATCCAGATAGTCTGTCGCTTCATGATTACTATCCCCGTGTTATGAAGAGAACTGAGCTAGAGCCCACAAGGCGGAAGTTTAACACGGTTTTAATTTGGAGGGGGAGAGGGCGGGGACAGGAGCAGGGGCAGGGACAGGGACGGGGACAGGAGCAGGGGCTCAATTCTTTTGTGCGGATTGTCGGGCTTTTTTTACAAGGGAGGCGACGGTAGTCGACTCTAGGCCTTTTTCGCCGGCGTCAGTCGGCTTCATAGGTCCTCCAGCAAATGGGCGATGTCTTGCGGCGACGGCAGTTGACCTTTTAGCGCCTTGGGCAGGGTCCTAGTGGTTTCATAAGTGGCCACACCGATGGGCTTGCTGGCGTTGTGCAGGGCGTACTCCACAATCGTGCGGCTCTTTTCTTTGCACAGGATGATGCCGATGGAGGGGTTCTCGTCATCCTGGCGGACTTGCCGGTCCAGAGCCGCCAAATAAAACTGCATCTTGCCGACGAACTCCGGCAGGAATTCGCCGACTTTCAATTCAATGGCGACAAGGCAGCGCAGACGACGGTGAAACAGCAGGAGATCGATAAAAAACTCTTTGCCGTCCACCTCCAACCGGTATTGGCTGCCCATGAAGGCGAACATGCCACCCATGGCCCTCAGAAAATCCTCGATCCTGGCGATGAGCGCCCGTTCCAGCTCGCGCTCGCCGTACTCCTCGCCCAGTTCCAGAAAATCGAAGGTGTATTCGTCCTTCACCGCCAACTTGGCTTGGGCGCGAAGTTCTGGCGTCAGCACCTTGTCGAAATTGGTTTGGCCGAGCATGGCTTTTTCATAGCTCTGATTATCGATCTGATGGATGAGCACGTTCTTGGACCACCCAAACTTTCGGGTCATGCGCAGATAGAACTCCCGCTCCAGAGGGTCCTTGCATTTGCCCATAATGACCAGATTGTGGGTCCAAGCAATTTCTCCAACCAGTGGTTGGAGTTTTTCATGGCCGTTGTATTCCAGGTAAAACTGGCGCATATACCATAGATTTTGTACGGAAAAACCGGCGACTCCTGGAAACTCCTGACGCAGGTCCGAAGACAGGTTTTCCACGACCGACCTGCCCCATCCGGACTTTTCCTGCCGCTCGGCGATCATCCGCCCGATGTCCCAGTACAGGCCGATCAGCTCCTTATTGACGGCCTTGAGGGCTTGGTACTGGGCACAGCGTATGCGCTCCTTGATCTCGCTCAACAGGCGTGGATAGTCCTGCGGCCGGTCGAGGGCGTTCGTTGGACTTTTGTCAGTCGTTTTCATCCAAATCCTCCTCGTTGTCCATCATCTCATCGCCTACAGCGTTGACCTCATCCAGCGTCAGCGGGCCGTGTGGTAGAGATTGTAAATTGCACCAGGGATAAAGGCAATTGCAACAGGGGGCAGGGTCCTAGTGGTTTCATAAGTGGCCACACCGATGGGCTTGCTGGCGTTGTGCAGGGCGTACTCCACAATCGTGCGGCTCTTTTCTTTGCATAGGATGATGCCGATGGAGGGGTTCTCGTCACGATTACCTAGTGAGGCAGAATGGGAGTATGCAGCGCGTAGTGGTGGTCGCGACTGGAAGTATCCATGGGTGATGAAACTGCTACTTGTGCTCGGGCAGTAATGAACGATGGTGGTTATGGCTGTGGTCGTGATAGTACATGGCCAATTTGCGGTAAGCCCAGCGGCAACACCACTCACGGTTTGTGCGATATGGCCGGCAACGTTTGGGAGTGGATTCAGGATTGGTATCACGAAAGTTACAATGGAGCCCCAACTGATGGTTCCGCTTGGGAATCACCCACAGGCTCTTACCGGGTTGTGCGTGGCGGCTCCTGGTTCAGCATCGTCAGGTACGTGCGGGCGGCGTATCGCGGCGACTACTCGCCCGGCTCCCGCCGCGTCTCCCTCGGGTTCCGCCTCGCAAAGTCGGTGCGCTAGACCCTTGGATCCTTGGCCCTGCGCCCCTGTTGGCCAGGCGACAGCGCAGCGTAGACGCCATTGGCCAACAGGGGCGCCCGGAGTTGCGCGTCAGCAGAGTGGCGCATCGTGAGATTTCTTTTACACCCCCTCACGGTTATGGAACAGAGGGTTTCCCTAGAACAGCGCGGTGATTATCGGATTAGCAGGGACAGGAGCAGGGGCAGGGCCAGGATCAGGGGCAGGATCAGGGACAGGAGCGGGGCTGGCCGGCGGCTAGGGCCTAGAGATTTTTGATGCCTTGGGTCATGTTGGTGTCGGCCAGCATCTGCTCGATTGTCATTGGTGAACGCCAAGTCCAGTTTGTGTCTAGTACCTGTCCTGGGATGTTGATTCGGTGTTTTGACGGGTCGCCTGGCAGGTTGCCGTAGGCACCAAGCAGTTCTTGAATCATCAACACCACAAACAGCGAGCCTGAATTCTTTATCCAAGTAATGATTTTCTTGTGCGTTTCCAGATCCAATACCGGCCCCGGATCTCCTTGATATCCAAGCATTTGCGCCAGTTCAACCCTGTCATCATGGTTTTCAGCCCACCACTGGGCCAAAATCTCGGAATCATGGGTTGAGAGAGTCGCCATCGATAAGGGGATGTACTCGGCAGGAGGTATGAGTTTCCTGTCCCCATGCCATCTTTTTTCCCAACGCTGAACCTTGAACCCACAAATCCCAAGCTCTTCAAGCGTCTGACGGCAAATATCTGGAATAGTTCCAAGATCTTCCGCCAAAGGCAGCATGTGACTGGCGTCAAGCATCATCAGCAGCAGGTTTTTGCCATGTTCACCCCACACAGCTTCGTCCCACGGCTCAAACCATCCATTTCGCCCAGTTTTTTCGCCAGCCATGATCGTCCAAATTCTAAAAAAGCCGACAACATGGTCGATTCGATACATGTGAAAGAAATTCTGGGCATACTGCAGGCGCTTTCGCCACCAGGCGTAGTCCTGCTGCTTGTGCGCAGGCCATTGATAGGTTGGAAAACCCCAGTTTTGGCCATCCGCCGTGAACATGTCTGGCGGCGCCCCGGCTGTAACGTCCATTCGAAACAGTTCGCGGTGTTTCCACACATCCGCGCTGTCACGCGCCACCATAATCGGTATATCACCCTCGATCAAAACTCCAAGCTCTTCAGCCCTTTGTCTAGCGGCAACAAACTGTTGGAATAAAACCCACTGCGCAAAAAGGAACAGCCGCATTCGTTGAGGATGACTCTTGCTAAGGTCTTCGTAGGCGGTGTGAACGTTGAAGCGATCCTGCCAGTTCTCCCACGAGCTAAACCCTTCTAACTCCTTGATAACTCTGTATGCCAGATAGTTTGGCAGCCATTCTTGTTGCGCAACAAACGCCCTCATGGCTTGGTCCAATTCTGGGCCATCGAGAAGCTCCAGCGCCGCCTCTAAAAGCTCCAGTTTCGCGCTGCGAACTGCGTGATAATCCACCGACTCTGACTGATTCAGCCTATCTGCCGTTGCTTGAACGCGGCCCAAAAAATCTTCAAAACGCTCGATTCCTGGGATCCTATCCAAAGCCACATAGATCGGGTCCAAGGCAAATGCAGATAGCGCCGAGTAAGGCACTGCATCCAGCCCAGTGTCGTTGATTGGTAGCAGCTGGATCAGATCTATGCCAGCCTCAGCCATCCAAGGCAGGATGTCATAAAGGTCGCCAGCATCACCAATCCCGCATCCACGCTCGCTTCGCAATGAAAACAAAGGGGCGACTATGCCAAACCGACGCTTGATGCCGATTCGCTTCCAGTGCGGTCCAGCCGCTTTGTGAAGAATGTATTCGTACTTTGGGTCCATTTGTTTAACCACCGAGTTTAATTAACTATTTCTGAGCCTGATTCCCGGACTTTTGGCTCTGGGATCGGACCATACTGCTTTTCATATTTTGCCAGGTTTTCTGTTAACGCCTTGACTATACGCTTCATGTGTCCGGGGCTGGTTACAACTCGGGCGTTCAAAAAAGCCTGACCCACATAAGTTCCAAGGAAGTCCATCACGAATTCTTCCCTGGTGTGGGCTACAAACATGTTGTTTGTGTAAACGCCTTTAGCTACCGCGTCGTCAGCCTTTATCCTCATTCCCTTGGGCGCCTTAGGTGTGTCACTCATTTGGTACTCCAGTATGAGACTTAGCGAGTATAATCACTAATTGAGCCGATGCCAGTAAGACAAATGGGCTTGGGAAGTTTAATTAGCGACTTTGGACACCAAAAATTGCCACCCAATTGATGTCTAAGCTTGGCTAGGCTGGTTGAAAATTTAAAAAAGGTGAACCTTTGAAACAGCAAGACCATGAATTAACTACTGAAGATGAAATAACTATTACCGATGAAGTCCAGTCTCCGGAATCTTTAATCCCAAAAGAATGGCTAGATGGGCTTTTGCTGTTTTTACAGTGGATGGAGGTAAACAAAAACGCCTCTCCAAATACAATTAAGGCCTATAACACAGACTGTATCGAGTTGTTTTTGATGCTTCAAGAGGCTGGGTTGGATGCCCTTAAAGCTGATCGGCGCGCCGTTGAACTGTTTTTTTCCACGGTGCATCGCCACCATGCCCCCTCCAGTATTGGTCGAAAATTGGCTGCTATCAGGTCGCTTTATCGTTTTTGGAAGCGCCGACAGATTGTTGCTGTAAACCCTTGGACTGGGATCCGCGGGCCTAAACAAGAAACGGTTCTGCCGGATTTTCTGCCGGTTGATGACCTTTTCGGACTGCTTGATTCCATTGATGATTTCACTGTCCTAGGTGCCAGGAACAAGGCTATTCTGGAATTGCTGTATGCAGGTGGTTTTCGTGTGTCAGAGCTGACCGGGCTGGATGTTGATGATGTCGACTTCCAACAGGGTCAGGCCATAGTTTTGGGAAAGGGGCGAAAGGAGAGGGTAGTTCCCGTTGGTTCAAAGGCGTTGCAGGCTTTATCTAACTGGTTAGCGGTAAGAGATCAGTTTTTGCCAGAAGGTTCCAGCAACCAGGCCTTGTTTTTAGGCCAAAGAGGCACCAGATTAGGTGTCAGGCAGGTCGCTAACGTTATCGACCAAGTGACTGAAAAGCTGGCCTTGGCAAGGCATATTCATCCCCACGTGTTGCGCCACACATTTGCGACGCACATGTTGGAAGGCGGGGCAGATTTGAAAGATATCCAAGAGTTACTTGGCCATGCGAGGTTGGCTACCACTCAACGGTATACTCACGTGACGTTGGCTAGGTTGCAAGAGGTATACGACCGGGCTCATCCCAGGGCCAAAGAAGAGTAACTTTGTGTATTGATGGAGGTTTCTGTAAAAATGCACCAGGAAGAAAAGGGAATGCGAGGGACAACCATAATTGCCGTCCGCAGGGATGGTAAAACCGCGTTGGCAGGTGATGGCCAAGTCACCATGGGGAACACCATTTTGAAGGCAAACGCGGTAAAAGTGCGCAGGGTGGGCGGTGGAAATGTGTTGACGGGATTTGCTGGGTCTACAGCAGATGCATTTACCCTGGTTGAGCGTTTTGAGGCCAAGTTAAAAGACAACAGCGGAAACTTGACTAGGGCCTCAGTTGAGCTGGCAAAGGAGTGGCGCACCGACAAGATGCTGCGTCGACTTGATGCCCTTTTGATCGTTGCAGATCGCGAGAAGATGTTCCTGCTGACGGGAGCCGGCGACGTGGTAGAACCTGAAGAGGGGATAATAGCGGTCGGCAGTGGTGGTGCTTATGCCTTGGCCGCGGCTAGGGCCATGGTGAAGCATACCGAGTTGTCAGCTGTGGAAATCGCCAAGTCGGCGCTGGAAATTGCCGGCGGAATATGTATTTACACGAATTCATTGATTACAGTGGAGGAATTAGGATGACCCGCCCGGAAAGCGAACTTACACCTCGGGAGATTTTAGCCGAGCTCGACAGATTCATAGTGGGTCAGGCCGAGGCAAAGAGGATGGTGGCGATTGCACTGCGAAACAGGTGGCGCCGTCGTCAGGTAGTTGGCCCTCTTGCTGATGAAATCACCCCTAAAAACATCCTGATGATTGGACCGACCGGGGTTGGTAAGACCGAGATCGCTAGGCGACTGGCAAAACTGGCAAATGCGCCGTTTGTGAAGGTGGAAGCCAGCAAGTACACAGAGGTCGGCTATGTAGGCAGGGATGTGGAGGGGATGGTCCGCGATTTGGTTACCTTTTCTGTGAATATGGTAAAGGCGCAAGAGGCCGAAAAAGTGGCCACCAAGGCAAGAAATAACGCCATTGAGAGGGTGGTTGACGCGGTGGCCTCCCAGCAGGACCCAATTGCACCATTGTCGAGGGAGGCCATCAAGGAACAGCTGGCCAAAGGCGAGCTTGATAGCAAGACCATTAGGATCGATGTCGCCGAGACTGGTGTGCCTGTGATGAACATCTTTTCCAGTGCTGGAATGGAGGAGGTGGGGCTGCACTTTCAAGACATGCTAGGAAACATGATGCCCAGGAAGACCAGGACCAAGCAGCTGTCCGTAAAGGATGCCTTGGTGGTGTTTGAGGCTGAAGAGCGTGAAAGGCTGCTGGACCCTGATAAGGTCAACCAAGAGGCGTTAGAAAGGGCTCAAAACAACGGCATTATCTTCATCGACGAGATGGACAAGATTGCCGGTCGCGAATCTGCACATGGCCCCGACGTTTCTAGGGAGGGTGTACAGCGCGACTTGCTGCCAATCGTTGAGGGCACCCACGTTACGACCAAGTATGGTGTGGTAAGCACGGAACACATCCTGTTTATTGCCGCCGGGGCTTTTCATATTTCAAAAGTGTCGGATTTAATTCCGGAATTGCAGGGTCGTTTCCCAATTCGCGTCGAGCTTTCCGCGCTGACCAAGGACGATTTTGTACGCATCCTGTCTGAGCCAGACAACAGCTTGGTACGTCAGTACGAGGCCTTGATGGAAACTGAAGGGGTAAAGCTGGAATTCCAGCAAGATGGCATCGAAACCATTGCTGAAATTGCGGCCGATTTAAATGCTAGGCATCAAAACATTGGTGCTCGTCGTCTGCACACTGTGCTTGAAAAGGTGTTGGAGGACTTGGCCTTTCACGCGCCTGACATGCCGGGGAACACTGTGAAGCTGACGGCCAATTATGTCCGCGAACGGCTTGGAGATATCCTCAAGGACGATGACTTAAGTCGTTATATTCTTTAATTTTTTTTTGGCCGACCGGAGTGTGTGGCTTGAGCGTGACTTTCGGCGCTGCACCAAGGTCACACGGCCTGCAAAGATCGCAGGTCGGTTCTGACAGTTACTCGCCCAACCAAAACCTTGCATGAACCTTTAGCATCGATATCAGTGACTATACCCACCCGCCCATCAAACAGACCGCCAACAATGCGGACCTTGGCACCTGTAGAGAATTGGACCAAGCTTCCATCAGAGGTAACCACAGGGGCGTTGGTGTCGTCCGCTGCTAGGTAGTTGGAGGCAGGCCTCCAAGCGATGAATTCCCAAATGTGTACCAATGACGTCAGCAGGTCTTTCATTGTTGTGTTGAAAGCAGCTGAACTAATTGCTTTATCGCTGGCCAAGTAGCTTTTGCCAAACCTGATCAGGAACTGATTATTTAAGATGGCCTCTTCCAGCGACTTCAAGTGTGAAGGTAGAAAATCCCCGCTTGAAATCTCGACCCCAGGTGCAATCACAATGGAAATAGGGTGGGGTAGCACACGAATCATGTGGGAGAATTCCTGGGCCTCGTCCGGGGTTTTTGTCCGATTCAACAGATTCATGACATCAAGCCATGCAGTTGAATGGACCATCAGGCCCGCCTCAACGGTATCTGCATCAATTTTGACACCCAAAGTCACATGTTGGTAGTGTTCACCCGGGTTGGATATCTGGTCTGGCAACGAAATCTTGCTATCAAGCAGCGGTGCGACGGCCCTGGCTTGGTCTGCGGTCCTGGTGAAATAAAGGACCATATCTGAAACGCGCTTGCCGTTTAGAATCGTGGGTGAAAAAGGGGTAACTTCCCAAGAAAACGGTCTAAGTGCCAAAAGGTGCGGTTCCAAAAAAGTCCCCAGCGCGACCATTTTACTGCGGACCTTCATTCGCTCCATGTTAAACAGGTTTGACGCCCATTTATTTGGCAAAAAAGCCTGAAAATCAGCTGCGTCAAAACCTTCAAAAGACTCGGCCATCGCCACCTAATCACTCCTTTACAGAAACCTAGAGCTTTTGGCCCCAAAAACCCGCAGAAGTCTAAACCAAGCCTGAAAGCTTAACAAGCCTGAACCGGTAACCACCGCCTTCAGATATCAAATTGCTGGCGGTTGTTGAACCAGAAAAAACGTTGTAAAAAAAAACCTTACGGTATAATTAGAGGGCCTGTAACTGGAGACAAAACAATGCCAACACACACATACCGTCGTGGTTCCCTTGTTGCGATTATTGGTTTGTTCCTCGTTGCATCGACAGGATGTTTAGACTCCAACGTTGATGCCCCCTCAGCGGGCACTGATGTGCCCAAAGTCGACAACCAGTCGCCGTCTACGGATGTAGCTGACAACTCAGAGTCAGGGACTACACCTCTTAACGTTAATCCAAATGTAACCCAAGGGCATCCTGACGAAGAACCGCAAAGTGAATCTCAGATTCCGGCATTCGAAATGCTTCTGTTCTCTAAGGCAACCACGTACTACGAGGCCCTATCTGTGACCCTCTTTGGTGGGCGGCTCACTGTTTCGTCGCTGCCCGAGTGCGTTATCGAGATTGATGCAGACACCCAAGATGCACTTCGATTGCAGGCCGAAAAGGTCGACTGGAAGTCCCACGACAGTAATCGAGTGTGCTATGGTGCGCTATACCGACGGTTTGATGTGACCGTTCGATACCAGAGAACGATTCAGCAGTTACCCAGCGTTAATCCATTTGGGCCGACCGACACAGAACAGTTGAAGGTCCGAGACTTCAGCTACTGCGAATTTAACAGCTCTTTTATTTCTGAAGAACTTTATAACCTTCTTCAACAGGTCGAAGACATCGGAAAGGCCCAGTGTGAAGGATTTCCTCAACTGATCAGAAGCGAAGACGAGCAGTACACAACCGAAAGAGAACGCTTTCGAGCTCAGGTAAAAGTTGACATTGGTGGTCCTCACGTAGCACTTAATACCATCTTGGTCGAGGCGGGGTTCATTCACATTCCCGACGTCGGCCAAGCCCCTATCCCATTGTCTGATTATGATTTCCGTCAGATTAAGGAGATGGTTGCTAACATTGGTGACAGTGGGCACTCTGGGCAGTTGGGATGGTGCCCACAGTATGTACCAAAGATCAGCATCTCTGGCAGCATGCAGGGCGATTCAGGTGATGAGGCATCGTCAGGCGGCAGGTTCGCGTACTGTATGGCTGATATTAAGACCAGGGTTCCCGAGGATGCCGAGTATCTCGCCAGGAGGCTTGAGTCATTGATTTTTAGGGCGACTAAACGTGTAATCACCTTAACGCCCACTTACACTGACGCTCTGGACGAAGATGAGAGTGGGGTGGTCCATTCCACAGGCGATGTCGACGTTGCTGTTTATTACAACAATCCTTTTCCCAATATTTCGTACAACACCGGATACTTCGGCGGGGTGTTCTGGCTTGATTCTGAATGCCGGTCCAAACATGTTAAGGCTGAGACCATTACCAGTCTGACCAACAGTGTAGCCGACCTCATCGAGTATGATAAAACACACGATGTCGGCACGTGCGTCTCTGATACCCCCACATTCAGGATTTGGGCTCGTATGGGTTCGGACTATATGAGTCGAGAATTTTGTAGCATGTGTACAGTTCAAGGATGCAATGATCTGTCCGTTGTTGTTCCACTTATCAACGACCTTAAAACAATGCGGAGTGAGGGCTGCTTGATGTAGCTCGCCAGCCTTGAGCTTGAATTTTGGGGCGATTTTGTTAGACCTTCCCCACTCCCCTGGTAGGCGATGCAATGTTCGTTGTTGTGATGGTTAAAGCTGGCGTTTTCGTGTATGAAATCGTTGTTTAGGACGCTTTTGTGCCGTCTTTGGGCACAGGCCCCCT
>Ga0255340_1000828_pt1 | contig 46627 bp, 42 predicted proteins | sample wastewater_treat_7_FD_192417 | JGI IMG/M metagenome (GOLD analysis project Ga0255340, IMG submission 192417) | Wastewater microbial communities from Lulu Island WWTP, Vancouver, Canada - plant10 | ecosystem: Engineered > WWTP > Wastewater > Unclassified | place: Canada: Vancouver, British...
GCAACCCGATCTCCTACCGCCGTCTCTTTCCCGAGTGCCGCCGGGCCGTCCTGGTGGTCGCGGTTGACCGCTCGGGCACGGCCCGAGCAGGCGTGACGCTTCACGGAGAGCCCCTGCGCGACGCGCTCTCGCGCATGATGTCGGAAACCGCCGACCCGTGCGCGTTCAAGGACTACGTCTCGCTTCCCGCGCCGATGGACTGGCCCGGCCGCGTCAACTGGATCGGCAGGCGCCGTGGGCGCCTGAGCACCTCCGACCGCCTAGATCCCGGTCCGCTCTACCACGTGCGTAACGCCCGCCGAGTGGTGTACGATTTCCGCTATTGGCTCAGGCCATTCCGAGGCGTCGCAACGAAATACCTGCTCCGATACTTCTCCTGGTACGTCCGCATAGCGGCCATGGCCCCCGCGCGCGCCCATGCGGCGGCCAGACCGCTCTTCTTCGAGGCCCTCGCGGCCCATTCCCAGCCCAGGCCGGGGTAGCCCAGCCCAAGGCCAGCTAGACCCGGCATCAACCGCGAATTGGGACAGTAAATAAGGGGCGCGGAAAGGGGATGCCTCGCCGCGATGAAAGGGCTCTGGAAGCGCCAGGTGAGATATGGATTCCCGATGACATCCCATGTGTCAAACCGCCCCGTGACACAGGTTAGGAAGCCGCCAAACGCGACGGCTTCCCTTCCCTTCCGCGGATGCTGGCAAGATGCGCTGTGTTTCGCGGCTATGGGGCGCTACTCGACCAATCCCAAGGACTCCATGACCTTTCGGATCTGCGCCCGCTCGGCCTCGGTGGCCTCGACCAGCGGGGGCCTGAGAGGGCCGGCGTCAAACCCTGCGAGGGCCAGCGCAGCCTTTATCGGGATGGGGTTAGTCGTCACGAAGATCACCTTGAACAAGGGTAACAGGCGCCTATGCAGAGCGCCTGCACGGGCAATGTCGCCGGTCACAAACGCGGCGATCATCTCCTGCATGGCCGGGCCGGCAACGTGCGATGCCACGCTGACGATGCCGTCTCCGCCCACTGCCATGATGGGGATAGTCATGTTGTCGTCGCCGCTGTAGATTATGAAGTCATCGGGAGCTTTGGTGCGTATCTCGGCCACCTGCTCCAGCACCCCCGATGCCTCTTTCACGGCCACGATGTTGTCGAAATCACGAGCAAGGCGAGCCATGGTGTCGGCTGACAGGTTCACCGACGTGCGCCCCGGAACGTTGTAGACCAGCAGGGGCAGGTCGGTGGATTCGGCGATCTGGGCGAAATGCCGGTACAGCCCGGCCTGAGGCGGCTTGTTGTAGTATGGCGTGACGAGCATGGCGCCGTGCGCTCCGATGCGCTCGGCATCGCGTGTCAGCTCTATGCTGGTACGGGTATCGTTAGTGCCTGTGCCGGCGAAGACCACTGCCTCGTCGCCCACCTCGTCCAGTACAGCCTCGAACAACTTGAGCTTCTCCTCATGGCTGAGGGTGGGCGATTCGCCTGTCGTTCCCGACACGACGAGCCCGTCAGATCCGCTCTGTACGAGTCGCCGCGCCAGCGCCCTCGCCTTTGCGTAGTCGACAGAGAGATCCTCAGCAAACGGCGTCACCATTGCCGTAAGCACGCGGGCTAGCTTCCCGTCTCTTGTCAGTGCATTCACCGCTTATCACCTCCTATTTCCCGAGTTCGAACTGGGCATGCAGTGCGCGCGCGGCGCGTTCCATGTCGGATTCCGGCACAAGGCAGGATATGGAGTAGTGCGAGTCGGAGGTCTGCAGCACCCGAACGGCCGCATCGTGCAGGGCCCGCGCCACCCTGGCCATGACGCCGGGAACGCCGCGCATGCCCTCGCCAACCACCGATACCTTGGCGCAGCCCGGATTGGCCTCGGCCTCGATTCCCAGCTCCCCCAGTGTAGCGACTGCTGCCGCCGCCTCTCTGGATGCCACTATGAATGCGATTCTGTCGGGGAAAACGTTGATCATATCCACTGAGATTCGTTGATCGGCGAGGGTCGCAAACACTCCGAGCACCGAGCCGGTATCGCCATACGAATCGCCGTGCAGCACCAGCTGCGTCCGTTCGGCGACTGTGGTCACCGCCGACACCACGCGGGGCGGAGCGAAGGTCGCCACTGCGCGTCGCGCGACATCCGCAACCAGCGTTCCGGGGGAATCGGAGAATGTGCTCTTTATGGCCAACGGTATTCGAGAGTGCATGGCGATTTCGACTGCCCGCAGGTGAACGACTTTTGCGCCCTGGTTGGCCATCTCTATCAGGTCAGTGTAGGACATCGTATCCTGGAATCTGGCCTCGGGAACCACGCGAGGATCCGCAGTCATCACGCCTTCCACGTCCGTGTATATCTCCACGATCTCGGCGCCCAGTGTTGCCCCTAAAGCGGCGGCCGTAGTGTCGCTGCCCCCGCGCCCTAACGTAGTGACATCGCCCGTCTCGGTCACTCCCTGGAAGCCGGCGACCACCGCTACTTTCCCGTCTGATAAGGCCTCCAGAATCCGTCTGGGCTCTATCTTCGTGATTCGGGCGTCTGTGTAGTTGCCGTCGGTACTGATGCCGGCCTGAGCCCCCGTGAGCGACATGGCTGGGCACCCCGCTGCCTCAAGCGCGGCCGCCACGACCACCGTGGATATTATCTCTCCACAGGCAGCGATCGCGTCGCGCTCCCGCGCAGGAGCCGCCCGGCATACCGACAACACGAAGTCCAGCAACGTGTCGGTGGCGTACGGGGCGGGCTTGCGGCCCATGGCTGACACGACGACCACTACGTCCTTGCCGTCATGCCGCGCCTCGATTACCTTCGCCACCAGCATCGCACGCGACTCCTCGCTGGCGACGGACGTACCTCCGAATTTCTGGACCACTATCCCCATCGTGTCCGCCTCCCCTACTTGTAGAGTGCTACAGCTATCTGAACTGCGTTGGACGCAGCGCCCTTTCTGAGCTGATCTCCAGCAACCCACATCCAGATCGCGTTGGGCGCTGAAGGGTCTTCGCGCAGTCGACCCACCTGGATATCGTCAGTGCCCGATGTCTGTATGGGCATGGGATATAGGAAGTTCTCTGGGTCATCGACGACCTTGACTCCGGGAGCGGTTGACAGAAGCTCGCGCACCTCTTCGATGGGAGCGTGCTCGCGTGTTTGCAGGTTTATCGACTCAGAATGTGAGCGGTACACGGGCACTCGGACCGTTGTAGAGCTTATGCGGAGCGTGGGATCGCCCAGTATCTTCCGGGTCTCGTCAGTCATCTTGTGCTCTTCGCGCGTGAAACCATCGGGACCAAATGAGTCTACATGCGGGATCAGGTTGAACGCTATCTGATGATGCACTCTCGCAGACTTAAAAGGCAGCACCGACGGGTCAGGGACTTCGCCGGCCAGCACTGCTTGGCTCTCGACTGTGAGAGCCTCCATGGCTTCAGCGCCTGCCCCCGACACCGCTTGATACGTGGAGACGATCATCCGTTCCATCCCCCACCGCCGGTAGACGGGCGCCACCGGCACGATGGCGATTATCGTGGAGCAGTTGGGGTTGGCAATAATCCCCTTGTGCTTTCGGGCCGCTTCGATATTGATCTCCGGAACGACGATAGGCACGTCAGGATCCATCCGGAAAGCGCTGGAGTTGTCGATCACCAAGGCGCCGCGGCGCGCCGCCTCCGGCGCGAGTTCCAGGCTCACACTGCCTCCAGCAGCAAAAAACGCCACGTCCACACCGTCGAAAAGCTCGGGCGCGGCTTCGCGCACCTCGATATCGCCCAGGGGCGTCGATAGCACCCGACCTGCCGACCTCTCAGACGACGCCAGTATCAGGTTATCCACTGGCAATCCAAGCTCGAATATGGCCGAGATCATCTCCTGCCCCACGGCACCGGTCGCGCCCACCACTGCTACGTTAAGCATTCCATATCAGCTCCCCTGCGTCAGGCTAAGTTAAACAAAGTATATTAGCCGCGATCGGCCATATTCCTGCTCGCCGGGCGAAAATCCCCTCATCTGCCTGCCCGCCGCCTACTAGTCTTTCCATTTCTCAACCAACATGGGCTGAACTTGCTTCCCAGCCAAAGCCTCTTCTATCGCCCGTTCGGTATCGCACATCCTCGCCACCAGCGATGTGGGCTTACCTTTGGGGTCATCCTGCCCGTACGGTATGAAATACACATTCTTGCGTGCGTGCAGGGTGGCTATGTTCCGGGCTGATCCCGACAGCCCATCGTTGGTGGCGATGCCGACGACTACCGGCCTCCCGTTCCGCAGCTGTGCCTTGGCAGCCATCAGCACCGGAGTGTCAGTAATGCCCAGCGCCAATTTGGACAGGGTGTTGCCTGTGCATGGGGCGATTACCAGGCAGTCCAGCAGTCGCTTGGGGCCAATGGGTTCGGCCTTGGAGATCGTATCGATCACCTCTGCCCCCGTCATCTCCTCCAGCTTCTGCCGTATATCCTGGGCCCGGCCGAAACGCGTATCGGTGCTGGCCACCGAATACGAGAGTATTGGGATAACTGAGGCTCCCCGCTCTATCAACGCTTCGATCTGGGGAAGCACTTCCGGTATCGTGCAATGCGACCCGGTCAAAGCCACCCCGATGGTCTTCCCTTCGAGGCTCATCGTGTGACACCTCCCGTGCAGTCAGTATATGGCCGATGGCACAAGGAGGTGTCTGGACGGTTGATCAGTCCAGTAGAGAATCGAGGCCCAGCACCACTCGATCTAGGTCCATAGACTTCCTGATGGCCATGAGCACCCCGGGCATGAATGAGTCTCGGCCCAAGGAGTCGTGGCGGATGGTGAGCGTCTGCCCAGGGCCGCCGAATATCACTTCCTGGTGGGCCACTAGGCCCGGCAGGCGCACTGAGTGAACCGGAACTCCCTCTATCTCGACGCCGCGAGCACCGACGCCGCGAGCACGCCCAACGGCATCACCGCGGGCCGAGGCCACTTCATGAGCGGTGGCCTTGGCAGTGCCCGAAGGAAAGTCGGCCTTGCCGTCGTGGTGAAGCTCTATGATCTCGCAATCTGGAAAGTACTTCGCGGCTCCCCGCGCAAATCGCATCATCAACACTGCGCCCAGAGCGAAATTGGGCACTATAGCGCCTGCCGCGCCGCGTACATCCGCCTTATGCAGTATGGCCTCTATTGCCTCCGGCCCCATCCCCGAAGTGCCGACGACGAAGCGGACTCCATGATCGATGGCGGTGATGATATTGGCCTGAGCAGCCCGGGCTATGGTGAAGTCCACCATGACGTCGGGCCGCGAATCGCGCAAGGCTGCATCGAGATCAGCACGTATGGGCACGCCGATGGGTCCGATTCCGGCCACTGTGCCGGCGTCCTGCCCGACAAGCGCCACATCGACCGCGCCCGCAAGGACAAGCCCATCGCCGCCGCACACTGCCTTCACCACTTCCCGTCCCATCCTGCCGGCAGCCCCTGTCACCATCACCCTTATCTGTGCATCCATCTCAGAGTGCCTCCTGTCGCATTCTTCAGACTTCGTCGCTCGATCGGCAACTCGCCGGCGGGAATAGCGCCGCCGGCGAGCAGGTTTGCCCTCTCCCTGGATCAGTGAGTCTCTACGTCCGAAGCGCCGAAATCGCGCATGGTTCGCGCAGCCGCGTCTACCTTGTCGGAATCCGCATCGACCACCGCAAGGATACGGCCCTCGCGCACCTTGCTCTCGAAGTACTGGCTTCTTTCCTGAGGAATTCCCATATCCACCAGGCCGCCGACTAGGCCCCCGCCTACAGCGCCAGTGAGAGTGGCTGCGATAGGCCCTGCAGCTACGATCGGCCCTAGCCCAGGAATGGTGAGAGCGCCCAGCCCGGCCAAGAGACCGGCAACCCCGCCGAGCACCCCTCCGGTTGTGACTCCCGTAGCCGCACTCGGGCCCGTGCCCATCGTAGCGGCGCCTTCTCCTCGATCGCCTCGCCCCTGCCCCTGCCCATGCGCCCCATCCCCCTTAGCCACCAGGGATATGCGGTTGTTTTCGAAGCCAGAGTTGCGCAGTTGCCGAATGCAGGACTCAGCGGAATCGCGTGACGAGAACGTACCGATTATCTTTGACATGACTCGACCTCCTTAGAAGCTGGAAAGCCTGGACACTACAGCTAGTGTACCCAGGAGGCCGGAGTTCATTCTGCTTTCGAAAGACGCCCATCTTCGCCGACCTGGTCCCGAACCCTCATGAACTCCACAATAAGCCTGTCCAACCTATCGGCAATGGCGTACGTGTTTTCATTGTCAGCGGCTGATTCCTCACGCAGCACTGCGTGGCGCAGTTCGCCTCTGAGCGTCTCTATCTCCCGCTTAAGCTCGGCAATCCTGCCGCCAATCTCCTCACGCATTCCGAGACTCCTCCCTGATTGACACGCCTGTGCTGCCGAACCCGCCCTCTCCGCGCCCGGTAGTGTCGAGCGAGTCGACCTCAACCAGTTCCGCTCGGAAGCAAGGGACGATCACAAGCTGTGCAATCCTATCGCCGTGCCTGATAGTATACGGTTCGGAGCCGAGGTTTATGAGGATCGCGCATATTTCGCCCCTGTAATCTGAGTCAATCGTGCCCGGGGAGTTCAGGACTGTGACGCCATGCCGGGCAGCAAGCCCGCTTCGCGGCCTGACCTGCCCTTCAAAGCCCCGGGGTATCGCTAGGCGCAGCCCGGTGGGTATGAGAGCCCGTTGGCCTGGGGTAAGTTGGATATCCTGGGTCAAGCGGGCCTGCAGGTCAAAGCCGGATGCATGCTCGCTCATATAGCGCGGCATGTCAGTACGGGGGCAGGTCGGCTCGCGTAGCACCTCCACTTGTACGCCCCCGTTGCTGCCCTCACTCGTATGTCGCCCCATGCCTTGCTCACCTTCTCTGCCATGCCTGTCAGTGCTGAACACAGGCCGGCCAGTATGTTTCGTTATCCATTCGACCCCTCGTCTCGAAGTCCTGCGGATCAACGCGAAATATGACGTCCTATTCACATAATGCCCAATATGACCCATTCACCCCCCTATTTGCTTGAAGGTAAACGGTAAGAGGCAGCGAAATCCCTTTTCAGCTGCGCTGCGGCAAACGTAATATCATCCGGGACACTCAGGAAGGGAGGGTACCAGGTGCAGCCGAACACGACAGTCACAGCTTTGGTTGTTCTCCTGTACATTGCAAGCTCCATAACAGGCATGCGCGCCAGTAAGCCAGGCTCCCAGGTGCTCGAGCCTCCTGGTGTCCACGAAACAGTACCCACCCCCCAAACACAAAACAATGCACTTAAGGATCTTGCAGGCCGCAGTGCAGCTGTATCCGATGATGCAAACGTGCGTTCAGGGCCCGGAACCAGATACTCCAGAGTCTGCACGCTTGCCAAGAACACCCATGTACGCCTAGTGGGAGAGGTGAACGGGTGGTATCAGGTAGTATTGCCGAAAGGCGGCTACGGTTGGATAGCCGGGGCGCTGCTTCAGATCGCGCCGCCCGCCGGCAGCCTGACGCAGCCGAGGCACGATGTGGTGGGGTACTACACCGTAAACTACCCGGGAGATAGATCGTCCTACGACGTTGTACATGCGTATTCCGACTCGCTCACAGCGATCGCTCCGTTCTCCTTTGCTGTGGACGGATCGGGCAACGTACAAGGCGACCACAGCACGGACGCAATGAAACTGGCCGCTTCGAAGGGATTGGCCAATCTGGCGCTCATACACAACCTGACCGGGCAGTCTTTCAACAAGGGCCAGATATCGGCTATGCTCAACTCGCGCCCAGCGCGGCAGAGAGCTGTCAGCGACATCCTCGAAATCGTCAAGACGCACGGCTACTCAGGGGTGAACATCGACTTTGAGAACGTACCCCCTGCCGACCGTGCGCAGCTGACTCAGTTCATGAAGGAACTCCGCGCCGCATTGGCGCCTTCGGGCTACAGAGTCACGATGTCGGTACCGGCCAAACACAAAGACGCTCCCACCTCTGCATGGGTAGGGGCCTTCGACTACTATGAACTGGGCCGCGTGTGCGATCAGGTGATGATCATGACATATGATGAACACACATCGGGCACCCGGCCGGGGCCAATAGCTTCTCTGCCGTGGGTGGAAAAGGTAGTCAAGTACGCTTCCACGCAGATGCCAAAGCGGAAAGTCCTGCTCGGTGTGGCGGCATACGGCTATGATTGGAACACCAGCACCAACAGGGCCAGAGCCGTAACATACCAGCAGGCGGTGGCTAACGCGGCCAAGCACGGCAAGAAGATACAGTGGGACGCCCAAGCGGCGACCCCGCATTACCGCTACAAGTCAGGCAATGTGACGCGCGAGGTGTGGTTTGAGAGCGCCGACAGCCTTAAGGCCAAGTTGAAGTTGGTGGAGAAGTACGGCCTGGGCGGGATAGCCATCTGGCGACTGGGCCAGGAGGATGCGGGCTACTGGGAGCTGATCCAGAAGGAGTTGCTCAAGTAAGGCGATGCAGTTGCGCGTCATCCCCTGTCATGGGCGGGTTCTCCCAAGTTCAGCAGCTCTGAGACGGTGACAGCCCGGTAGCCCTGTTGCGCAAGGCTGGTCAGAATCGAAGGAAGGGCTTTCGCTGTGGGCTCGGTCGGATGAGCCAGTATGATGTTTCCGCCGGACAGTCTCTTCAGGGCGCGCTCTGCCACCACTTCCGGCGCCGGTCTTTGCCAGTCGATCGTGTCTACAGTCCACATTACCGTGGTGTAGCCCAGGCGCGCCGCCACCTTGCATACCTTCTGGTTCACCTCTCCGTAGGGCGGGGCGAACAGCCGAGTACGTACCCCGGTCAACTCGCGCAGCAGCGTCTCATTCCGCTCAATCAAGTCGGTGAGGTCGGCCTCGCTCAGGCGTGCAGGATTGGGGTGGTCCCAGCCGTGGTTGGCGACCTCGTGTCCTGCAGACGCAATGGCCTGGACCAGCTCGGGAAACTTCTTTGCCCAAGTGCCCGTGATGAAGAACGAACAGCGCGCGCCTCTATCGGCCAGCACGTCCATTATCTGGGGAAGCCATTCCTCGCCCCAAGCCACGTTGAATGCCAGAGCCACAGCGCGCTCGGCGGTAGTCACCCGATACACGGGCGCAAGCATCGCGGCTGTGACTAGCGGCGGCACCTGCTTGATCGTCACGTCAAGGCTGGCCCCTCGCGGCGCAGCCATCACCGCTATCACAGTCCGGTCCACATCAACCGCCACACCCGGCTCTTCAGGCACCACATCGCCCGTCTCAGAATGGTACATCGCCTCTCGAGGCGTCCGCTCGACGCGGGGGGCTAGGCCGAGCACGACCTGTCGCACTTCGTCGGCAAACAGCCCGCCCACCGCGACGCCGCTCAAGGTCACGCCCGGCCTCACACCGGTCGTCATCCGTTTTAGCCTGGGCATACTCATGGCCACGCACGCTGACACAACCATGAGAATGATGGCCACTATCGCGAGCACTACAGTCCGCCGCTTGACCGTCACGATGATCATGTCCTCTCCTCTCCTCCCTCCCTGCTCCGGATCTAAAGTTGCCCCGGCGAGTCCGTAGCCGGTCGGCGCTCCGGCGTCTCGCGTATGCCCGTGCCGGGAGCGGGCATTCTGGGCTTTACAGAGCGCTGCTCGCCCGTGCTGCGATCTATGTAGGTGTCACCGTCAAGCAGTAGTTCGGACACAGGCGTCATCGCATAGCCCTCTGTCTTCAGGTCACGGATGATCCAGTCCAAGGCTTCCACCGAGTTCTTCCCTGCGTTGTGGAACAGGATGATCGCGCCAGGTCGCACCCGCTTCATTACCCTCTCATGGATCTGGCTCGCACTCAGGTCCTTCCAGTCCAGCGAATCGACGCTCCATTGAATGGTCCTGAGCCCGCACTCTTCGGCCACGGTGATCACGGTATTACTGTAGTCGCCGAACGGAGGGCGGAAAACCAAAGGACGCTTACCGACGAGATCGGCTATGGCCTGCTGGGTACGTTCCAGCTCTTCGCGGACCTTATCACGCGACAGCGCGCTCATATGTGGATGTGTCCAGGAGTGGTTGCCCAGTTCATGTCCGCGGGACGCGATCTCCCGAACCTTGTCGGGGTACGACTTGATCCACTGCCCCGCCAGGAAGAACGTAACCTTCAGCCCGTGTCTGTCGAACAGGTCCAGAAGCGCCACGGTCTTGTCATCGCCCCAGGTGGCATCGACGGTCAGTGCGCATACCCGGTCGTCACGCGCCACGCAGTAGATCGGCACCAGCCTGCTGCCTGAGGTGACCGCAGCAATGGCGTTTCTGCCCACGCCCGCCGCGCTCAGGACGGCGCTTCCCAGGCCGGCCTCAGTTATGCTGCCGATGGCCGTGACGGCGAACGATACCAACACCAACACGGCTGCCGCGAAGACAAGCACTCTGCTCCTTGCGCCCACGTAAAATACAAGCACTGGGATACTTCCTCCCTCGCTGGATTGCCCCTAGTACATATGCATGTTCGTGAAGTATAGAATCTGAGGCCCATCGCTCGGCTGGGCCGGCTCTCAGCGCTCAGGTGGACCGAACCACTCTGTCAGGCGGGCGCAGATGCCGGCTGCGCCGCCCAAGAATGTGGTGCAGCCGGGCAGAGCCGCGATGAAGCTTCGGCCGTAGTTCCGTCGGGCGGCGCGCGAATCCAGCACCACCACTGCCCCGCGGTCGGAAGTAGTGCGGATCAGGCGCCCGAATCCCTGTTTGAACTTGAGCACTGCGGCGGGCAGGGTGTACTCACGAAAAGGATCGGCGCCGCCGGCACGAAGGTGTTCGATTCTCGCCTCTACCAGCGGCACTGTGGGAACGGCGAATGGGAGCCTCGGAATGACAACGCAGGAGAGGGCTTCGCCGGGCACGTCCACGCCTTCCCAGAAGCTATCGGTTCCGAACAGCACCGAATGAACGTCCTGGCGGAAGTTGGCAAGTAGTGTGTGGCGGGGCGCTTCTCTCTGTTGTAGCAGTCTGATCTTGTGCTGACGGAAGAATCCCTCCATGCGGCGCGCCGTGGCGCCCAGCAGCTTGTACGAGGTGAACAGCACAAACGCGCGCCCGCCCGAGGCCTGCAGAACCCCGCTGAGCGCCTCGGCCAGCGCGTCTTCCCAGCCGCTGGTATCGGGATCGGGCAGGCTGTCGCACACAGCCAGCAGCGCCTGGCGCTCGAAATCGAAAGGCGAGGGAACGAGCAACTCGCTCACACGCCCCGAGTCAGCCAGATCCAGGCCGACGTCGCGCTTGATGTAGCTGAAACTCTCGCCCACAGCAAGCGTAGCCGAAGTGAAGATGACCGACTCCTGCCCCTCCAGAAGATGACGGGAAATGGCCTCACCTGCAGCGATTGGCGCCGCAACCACGCGCACGTTGGATCCGGGGCCGGCGCCGGCGGTCTCGAGCCAGTACACATGGCCGGGGGCGTCGGCCGCGACCGCAAACCGCAGAGAATCGGCGAGCCCACGCGCTCGGTTAGCGTAGGCAGCAAGTTCCACAGTTTCGGAATATGTATCTGTGCTGCCGCTGGGGTCGGCATCGTCTGTGCTGTCGGCCTCGGCCCGGAGGATCTTTACCAGTCGCCCGAGGCACTCGGCGAAATCCTCGAGCGAGGCGGCCAAACGCTCATGAGCGGGCCAAATCACACTATCCCACTCCTGCCCCGACCGTATCTCCTCCGTTATTCGGAGCGTGCGCTCGCCGTCGTCGCCAGCGGAACGCTGCGCGAACCGCTTCACTTCCTCGAAGAAGGTCTCGCCCGCCTCGCGGAGCCTGAGGGCACACGGGGCAGCCTCCATGTCGATCAGGTCAAGGGCAGCGCGCAGCTGATCCTGCCGCGACGTGTCGGCCCAGTCGCTGTAAAGCGCTCCACGCAGGCGTACTAGGGCCCCGTAGTCGGCTTGCCCCGGGCCGCCCCGATGTGCCCCGGGCCTACCCTCCCTGCGGTAGACGGCGTTGATCAACCTGATCAGGCCGACCCGGGAGGCCATCCGGCCGAAGTACTCTGTGGCGATGTCGGCGGCGTTGTGAGCTTCGTCCAGGATCACCCCGCGGTAGCGGGGCAAGACAGCGCGCTCGGCGTCCGTACCGAGCTGACTTCGGATCGACGCGTCGGCGAAGAGAATGTGGTGGTTGACTACGAGGATTTCGGCGCCGTCCATCTCCTTTCTGGCTTTATGGAAGAAGCATTCGCCGAAATGAGGGCACTTGGCATGAAGACACATGTCCGATTCTGAGCTGACCATCTCCCACACGTCTGGGTTTGGTTCGAAATTCATGTCGGAGCGATCGCCCGTGTCGGTTCCATATGCCCACTCCAGCACCTGCCCGAATGCGCCGCGCAGGGCTGGCTCGAGCGCCCTGTCCTGATCGGCGAGCGCCCGATTGAGTTTGCGCAGGCACAGATAGTTGGCCCTGCCCTTGACAAGTACAGCGCGGACTTCCTCGCCCAATGCCTCGGAGATAGCAGGAATGTCTTTATGTATCATCTGCTCCTGCAGGTTGATGGTGTTGGTAGATACTACTACTCTTGTGTTGTTGCGCCGAGCCCACAGGAAAGCCGGCGCCAGGTAAGCCAGGGACTTACCGGTGCCCGTTCCGGCCTCCACGACCAAGTGCCCGCCGTCGGAGAACGCCTGAGAAACGGCGAGGGCCATCTCTATCTGCCCTTCTCTTCTCTCATACCCTGGGAATCTCGCTGCGAACGGCCCGGCGGCGGAGAACAGGTGCCTGATGTCGGCGGGATCGATGATGATCGAACCCATCGCGCTCACCAGCGGGTCAGTGACCGAACGGATACGCAAGACCGAGTTGTCGACAATCCAGAACCCAATGCCCCGTGCAGCCAGTCCCGCTGCTGCCGTCACATCGGCGTCAGAAGGCGTTAAGTCGCCGGACGGATGATTATGTATGACCACCTGCCCACGGATCAAGGTGGGATCGACCACCGGGGCGGCGCCCCTATTCCCTCGAGCCAGCACAGATAGGTCGCACACCACGTAGTTGGAGTCGCATCGCCCCACGGCAAAGACTTCAGCACCATCGATCTGCTCGATCTCGCGCCTCAGCACATCTGCGGCCTCAGGCGAGATGTAGTTGGCTATCGCCCCAACCGGCTCAGACCTCAACTCGCATCCTCCCTGTCAGCCGCCGATGCTCATCCTGCGGTGCGCACGACCTGATTGCGGCAAGGTCTCGCACCTGGTCTTCTGGGGAATCCACAGGCGTCTCCAGAACAAAAGGAAGATCGGCCAGCTCCGGGCATGCGAGGATGACCCGGAAACCTGCAAGCCCGATGGATCCGTCTCCGATGTGCTCATGCCGGTCTTTCCTGCCGCCCAGCTGCCCTTTGGAATCGTTGGCATGGACGACCGCGATGCGGTCGATGCCGACATCGCGCGCGGCCTCATCGATCGCGGACCGGAGGCCGCGGGCTGTTGACACATCGTAACCTGCTCCGTAGGCGTGACATGTATCGAAGCATACGCCAAGCGTCCCCCCGCACTGTGCCAGGTCTATGATCATGCGCAACTCGGCGAATGTGGTGCCGATCTCGGTACCGGCGCCCGCCATGTTCTCCAGGCACAAGCGCGCGCGGGCGCCTGTGGACTCGTAAGCGCGATCGATGGCGGAGGCTATCCGCGCGGCTCCAGCCTGGGCGCCGCTTCCGAGATGGTTGCCAGGGTGCATTACCACAAGCTCCGCTCCGAGCGCATCGGCACGGACAAGCTCATCTGCAAGCGCATCCACTGAGAGCTGATACGTATCATCCTTGGGGCTGGCCACATTGATCAGGTAGTTCACGTGCACCACTACCGGGTGTATCCCCGACTCCTGCACCGCAGTGCGGAAGGCGACCGCATCATCTGGATCGATGGGTTTGGCCTTGAGCGTACGAGGATTGCGGCTGAATATTTGGAATGCGTCGCAACCAAGCTCGCGGGCGCGCGCCGCCGCCTGCGAGACCCCGCCTGATATGGAAAGGTGTATTCCGAATCGCGCCATGTGGGCATCTCCTTCCAGTCGCGCCAAGCCCCGGTCGGCGCCTGGGTTGGCGCACTATGTCGTGGCCCGGCGCGGCCCATACAGCGTCCACTGTAACGCTTTGCTGCTCTTTCCATTCTACCTTCTGGGCAGGCTGCCCACAAGCGACCCCTCCTGCACGTAAGGACTACGTCAGAGTCTTTTCCGCGACAGGCCGACGTAGACTGCGGAACGGGGCGGGAGTCATTGCCCGCCCCGTCCGCCAAAGCCATCTCGTGCGAATGCCGCAGATGCCCGCGGCGAGTCATTTGCCCACGGCTCTGCCTGCAGCGGCCTCTCTCCTGATCGATCGGGTGTGCAGCACTCTGATCATCACATACAGCACGGCTGCCGCGACCACGAGGGTCAGGGCTGCCGTCAGCCCTGTCGAGGCCCCGGTACGAGCGAAGAACCCGTAGAAGACGTAGCCGATAGCAACTGCAGCCGCGGCCACTGTTGCATATGGCAACTGTGTGGCTACATGGTCGATGTGGTTACACTGAGCGCCCGTGGAGCTGAGAATCGTAGTGTCGGATATGGGCGAGCAGTGGTCGCCGTATACCGCGCCCGCCAGTGCCGCCCCAATCATGCCCAGCATGATCTCAGGCGCCAAGAGCACCGCGAAGTCAATCGCGATAGGGACCATGATCGCAAACGTGCCCCAGCTAGTGCCGGTGGAGAACGCGATCAGGCAGGCGAGCAGGAACATGATCACTGGGTACCACCCCGGATTGAGGTGCACTCCCACCTGGTGCGCCAGGAATTCGCCTGTGCCCAGCTGACCGATGACGCCGCCGATTGTCCAGGCGAATATGAGGATTATGATGGCGGGCAACATGGCCAGGAACCCGCCCCATATGGCCTCAGGTATCCGGCTGACCGATACCACTCCCCTGGGCAACACGACCACAAGAGTAAGCGCAAGGCCCAGGAAACCAGCGTACATCAGCGCCGTAGCCGAATCGGTGTTCTTGATGGCATCCAGGAAAGACATCTCCTCGCCGGACCAGTAACCGCCAGTGTACGCCATCATGATGATGGCAAAGATGATCAGCCCTATGACGGGAACGAGCAAGTCCCACACCGTGCCCTTGGAGCTGATCGCCGGCTGACGCTTTGCAGTGCCGGCAGGCTTGGCTGCATTGACGTTCCCTGTGGCCCTAGCTTCATGTTCGAACTTCTCCATCGGCCCAAAGTCGAGCTCCAAAACAGCGACAACCGCCACCATGCCCAGAGTCAGCCAGGCGTAGAGGTTGAGAGGAAGCGTTCGCAGGAACGCGACGAACGGTTCCATCTCGATGCCGGTGGCCCGGAATTTATCGCCCATGGTTGACATTATGGTCACAACCCAGCTCGACACCGGAGCGATCACGCAGACCGGCGCAGCGGTTGCGTCGATAATGTAGGCGAGCTTCGCGCGCGACACACGATGCCGGTCGGTCACCGGAATCATCACAGTGCCCACAGTAAGGCAGTTGAAATAGTCATCGATGAAGATCAAGATCCCCAGCAAAAGGCTTGCAAGCTGCGCGCCTGCACGCGACTTTATCCGCTTGGTTGCCCAGTCACCGTATGCCCTGGCGCCTCCGGCGATAGTGACCAGATACGTGAGCACACCCAGGCATACCAGGAAGATCAGGATCGACACGTTCCACATGTCAGTGACCTTCTCCCACAAGGTCGTTGCCGCGACAGTGAACATGCCGACGATGCTGAAGTGCGAGGCGATGAGGGCGCCCGAGAGGATTCCGATTCCAAGCGACAGTATGACCTTCTTGGTGACGAGCGCCAACGTGATTGCCACAAGCGGCGGCACAATGGTCCACCAACCGAACTCCATGCCTATCAGACCCCACTTCCATCGGTATTCGTTCATCTCAGCCCATGCAATCAATTGAGTCATGACCGCAACACGCAGCTGAGCCGCGGCAGTTGGCCGGGAATGGTTCAGCTCCCAAACCGATGAACAGCTGTGCTCGACGTTACATGGCATCCTTCCCTTCTCACACCGCGACACGCCTGACCGCACATCGACAGGTGCAACCACCCACGCGCAAACTTGGCATCATAAATTCGACCCAGACGGCATTTCTCCTGCGAAGGGGAACAATACAGGATGACTTTCGCGTCCCATGCGGCAATCAATGGCAGATTGAGCTATGTATCCGACAAAAAGCGCCGCTTAACACGTATTGACTGGTCCTAAAGGAACCTTCAGCCTTCATGGTGCCGGAATTCGACGGCGCAGCCACTAGCTCCTGCCTCTCACGTAAGTATGTAACAGCATCCCTGTGCCCAGCCATCCGAGGATGCAGAAAGCGCCCCCCAACAGTGTACAAGAGGGGCGCATCGATCCAGGGGGCAAAGCCCCCCAAGGCAACTCAACCCACGAGGCCTACTATGCCTGGGCAGACTGCGCGAGAGGCGACGGCAGAGTGAATACTCTCTGCGCCAGCTCGGCATCGAGCATAAACAGGTTGCTGGGCTTATCGCCCATGAGGCTCAGCCTGCCGACTAGACCCTGGAACGACTCCTCTTCTTCGACCTGCTCGTCTACAGACCACTTCAGGAAGCTGTTGGTGGCATGCTCTCTCTCCTCTATCGCAATGTCAACCAACTTGTAGATCCTGCTCGTCACGAACTGCTCGTGCGCAAGCGCCTTCTCGAACACATCCAGGATGCTTGCGAAGTTCGTCTCAGGCCTGCCAATTGCCTCTAGGGCGACGTGGCCGTTCTTGCGGTGAACATACTCGAAGAATATGCGGGCATGTGCCAGCTCTTCCTGGGTCTGCACCTTAAAGAAGTTCGCGAAGCCGGTAAGGCCCCTGTCGAGGAAATAGGTCTCCATGGCAGTGTACAGGTAGGCAGAGTATAGTTCGTAGTTGATCTGACGGTTCAGTTCCGATACCAGCCTTTCGCTTAACATCAGAACGCCTCCTTTCGATCAAGTAGTATGCTCGAAATCATACGCCGCTCAGAATCAGATTCCTGCCCGAATGGGAATCGCCTCCACATACTACCTGCCCGAAACTGGTCATGTAACTGATACAATAATCCTATGGGCAGCTCATGCCCGAAAATCGGTTCAAAACAGAGGTGTGTACAATGCCGATGTACGATAGGCGACTGCGAACGCTGGCCGCGATCACAGTCGCGATCGCCATCACAATTGCGGCAGTAGCAGCATTCATGCCGGGAACGGCGTCTGCGGCGCAAACGCTGCCTGCGCCCGATCGGATACACGCCCGCGCCCAGGCAGACGTCACGGGCGACGGCGTGGACGACTCCATTCTCCTAGTGGGGCATCCATACGGCGATGGGAGTCTCTTCTGCACATCGCACGATTTGGTCGTATACGACGGCGTCACGAAAGATCAGATCACGATGGTTCTCGGCGGTACGAGTGAAGGCTACCCGGGAACGATCTTCGTCGGGCGCATTGACAACGACAACGCCCTAGACGTGGTGGTCGCCATCCCTACCGGCGGGTCTGGCGGTATCACTAACCCGTTCGTCGTGTCATTCGCAGGCGGCAAGGCCCGCTTCATCGGCGATCCCCAGGCCCTCTCCCGCGGCGCAAAGCTCGAGGCAAGCGGCCTCGACCATTTCAGGGTCAGGATCACCGACACTGAGCGAGGGCAGCATTTCATCCTGGGGCTTCCCGGACCCGGCTCAGACCAAGACCCCGAACTCGACTACTATGACGGCATATACTCAAAGGCAGGCAAACTCATGCGGCCTCTCGACATCGATATCGACGATGTGGGGGCTGTTGAGGCGGCTTCGATTCCCGGCTCAGGCTCAGATGAACTGGTGACATACCAGAAGGTGTGGGCCGTAGCTCATGTCAACACCATCGGGACCGTCAGGACCGTGTGGCGATGGACCGGTCGCCAGTTGGCTGTGGCTTCAGTCGACGTGACTCCGCTCTTCACCCCTGAGGCGTACGCAAAGTACATCAGGTCATTCGACAAGTCGCGGCCTGCCGCGGCGGTAGCGAAGGCTGTGGCGGAGTACAAAGCCCGGTTCGAGCTGGCTCCGCTGAGCATCCGTGAGATGGCTTTCGGCGAGTTCAGGCGCTTCCATCTGGCGATCGCGGCAGCCGAGGGCGCATCGCTTGCGAAGCGGGCTGGTCTGCCTGATGCCCCAAAGAGCGGCGAGGTGGCATCAGCATATGAGCGCCTCCCAAGGCTCGCGTCTGAGCTTAACATGTCAGACGAGTACAAGAGGGCTGGACTCAACGCAGTCTACGACGGTGAGGGCATGTGGACTGTCGTGCCGCGTCCGAGATTCAGTGTTGAGCAGTTCGGTCGCCTCCTGCCGCCGGCGGTGGCGGACTTCGTCGGCCTAGACGACCGCGAACGCAACGAACGCTGGCAGTATGATGCAGCCATTGTGACGCCGCTATCAGAACTGGGCAGCCGCGTCGCAGCCTGGGAAGCGTATCTCGCGAAGTACCCTGATTCGGTGTTCGCGGATGAGGCCAGAACCTACTTCAGCCGAGGGTTGTCGGCTCTTCTGCTGGGGACCAACAACACTCCGCATTTCGACTACAGCACCAGACGCGTGCGACCGGACGTAATCGATGCACTGAAGGCGTACACCAAAGCCTACCCCGGCACACCGTCAGCTGAGGCGGCTGCCAGCGCACTTAAGGCAATTGAAAACAGTGGCAACGTGATCACCAACGCAGCTAGACGCGAGATCAACCGGGCCATTGAGAAGGCCGCGAAAGCGGACGCAGGTAGAGCATAGCCAGGCACAACGGCCGAGCGAAGGCAGGGGACCCCTCCCCTGCCTCACCGAACCCCTAGATAACCCATGGCAGCTGCGAGTACCGTGTCGACACCGTTCGCGAGATCGCGGGCAGTGGGCCCCACGACGATATCGGCCGGAATCCCGTGCCCCTCATCGATGCCCTTGTCATCGAAGTAGCTGTACCACAGGCCTACCTTGCGCCATACGTCCTCACAGATCCGCCGGCGTTCCTGGGCCGAATACGTGAGCTCAGCAGCAGCGTCGCACTGGTTATCATCAGGAATCTCACCCGCCCAACATCGAGTTGCTGCAGTAGTTCGCCCCCTACCATGGATATCCTCCACGCAGCCATTCTGCTCCGAGACCGCCGAGAAGGTGATGAGAGCGGACTGTCGAAATTGCTCTGAAACAAGCGTTCATGGGGAGGCGATGGAATGAGGTCGCGAATAGGCAGTAGGTACGGTGGTCCGTCGGGCACGTTCCTATACTGCCTGGGTTCTTTCACTGCAGCTCTTCTCGGGCAGGCGTTCAGCTCCTGGGCACAGCTGTACTACGTGGACGTGCTCAAGCTGCCCCTGGTTCTGTATGGAACGGGCATGACGATCTATGGCATCTGGAATGCAATCAACGACCCCCTTGCGGGGCAGTGGTCCGACCGCACTCGCACCCGCTGGGGCAGGCGGATTCCGTTCATACTGTTTGGCACGATCCCGTTCTGCGCAATATTCGTCCTCGTATGGACAGTGCCCCAATCAGTGCAAGCCAGCACGAGCAGCCTATTCGCATACTTCCTCGGCATCGCCTTCCTATTCGACGGGCTGTTCACGGTGGTCATCCTGAACTGGACCGCCCTTTTCCCGGAGATGTATCCGTCGCTTGGCGAACGCTCCAGCGTCTCTGCCACCAGGCAGGCGCTGGCGATTGTGGGCATGATTGTGGGAATGGCGCTGGCGCCCACTATCCGCGATTTAGTTGGGTGGGCCGGAATGGGTATCATCTTCGGCGCTTTGGGCCTCGCCGCCATGTTCCTGAGCCTGCTCGGATCGAAGGAAAGGCCCGAGTTCAGTGCAGAACAAGGTCTGCCGATTGCTGAGGCATTCAAGTATACCTTCGTCAACAGATCGTTCCTTACATTCGTCATCATGAATCTGTTCGTGCAGTTCACCTTCGTACTGCTCCCGGCCACACTTCCCTTCTTCTGCAAGTACGTGCTTGGCCTGAGCGACGCCCAGAACACGCTGGTGCTGGCCCCCATTTTCATAGTGGCGCTGCCGATGGTGTGGGTATGGGGGCGCGTCACCAACCGTTTGGGCCCGCGCCGCGCAAGCATGCTGGCAGTGGCAGTATTCGCCATCTCTCTGGCGCCGTTCGCATTCGTAAACAGCCTTGCGACTGTGATGATCGCCACTGCATTCACCGGTGTGGGATTGGCGGGAGTCCTCGTGCTGGTGGATGTGCTCATTGCCGACGTCATCGATGAGGACGAGATCAACACGGGAGCCCGGCGCGAGGGCGCGTATTTCGGCGCCAACGCGTTCGTCATGAGGTTCAGCGTCTCGTTGGAGGCCATCGCGTTCAGCGTGGTGATGGGCACACACGGGTACAATCCCTTGCTCGACGTCCAGCCTGCGAGTGTGGCGCCTGGGCTGCGGTTCCTGATGACAATAGTCCCCTTGGTCTCACTCGCGATAGCCATGATCGCACTCTACTTGTACCCCATCGACGGCGCGAGGAGGGCGCACATCACCGCGACTCTCAGAGGGCGCAGGGGAGCGGCCTAATAGCGCAGACACCCCGGCCTGCGCCGTGGGCTGCACTGCCCTCGATGCATGCCGGGGTGTCTCTTTTCGGGTCTTCATACTTCATACACTGCCCTTAGCGCTCGGCCAGTTGTCGTTGACACCAGTGCCGTACCTCTCTGCCGTGCACTGAAACACCGTCTCGTACTGCCACTGCTTGATGAACATCACCGCGAACGTCAGGGCCCAGGCCAAGCCATACCGTGCAGGCAACCTCATCAGCCACACTACGGCTCCCAAGGCGGCCATGCCCAGAGAGACTTTGAACGCATCCGGGGCCTTGGGCCATGTCAGTTCCTGCAAGCATAAAGTGCCCGCATAGGCCAACATTGCCGGCCACCCCGCGATAGCGGTCCAGACTCCGAACGTCACGGCCAGTGCTTTGCCACCGCGGAAGCGCAGGAACGGAGAAAAGCCGTGCCCGACAACGGGCGCTACCACAGCAGCCACCCACACCCAGGACGCCATTGCCGTACGTGCTGCCAGCATGGCCTGTGCCAGCCACCCAGCGATGAAACCCTTTGCGAACTCCAGTATCATGGCAGGCGCGGCAAGCCTCAGGCCACCGGCCCGCAATGCATTGTACGTGCCGGGATTATGGTCGCCATAGATGGTGATGTCGACGCCCCTGAGCGTTCGTCCGACTATGACGGCCCACGGCACCGAACCGAGGATGAAATTGACCGTTATGATCAGAGCCCCGTTCAACTCGGCCAACCTCGCTTCCTTTGGGATCCCTCGTTGTCTGACAGGAGGAATTCGACAGCAGTCAGTCAATCCCTTCGGGCCAGTACACAGGGGATATGGCGCCGCCTGGGTCCCCATCTGGCCTGCGCAACGCGGCATCAGTGAATAAGCAGTACGCAGGCCGCTGCCAAGCTCACACTGGCCGGGATCAGGAAGATGAGCCCTGCTCTGGCCATGTCGGCCGTGGTGAAGTAACCTGCTCTGTACGCCAACAGGCTGGTGGGAGAAGACGTGGCGAGGATGGTCGAGAGAGACGTAGCCATTGCTGCCGGGGCAACCAGCTGCCAAACTGCAGACGAGTCCTGGCCTGGCTGACCCGCCACTAACGAGATCAAGACGGGCATCAGGATCGCAGCTGTGGCCGTATTGCTGGAAAACATGGTCTTAAGCAAGCAGATGCTTGCCGACAGAAGAAGCGCCCGCGGAAAAAGAGGCATTCCGATGATAGGTGAGAACAAGATGTTGGCGAGCCATCTTCCAGCGGTCGAACCATGAATGGCCGAACCCAGCGACAGACCTGATGCGACGGTGACGATGGTGCCCATGCCGAGAGAAGACTCGACATCCGCCCATTTCACTCCGCCGGTGCGCAGCGACAGCGCGACTAGCGCGCCCAAGATAGCGCCGAGTGATGGCGACACTCGCATGCCTGTAGCCCTCTCCAGGTTGCCGGCCCCAAGCCATATCCCCCACATTGCCGCCGTTCCGGCCACCACCGACCACTCGTCCCTCGTTAGGGACCGATCGGCATCCGTCCTCTCGGCAGCCATGAGGGCTCCCAGAGCATCCGGTTCGGGAGGAAACATGGTAACAAGAATCGCCCAGGCGGGAATGATCATGAGCAAAGCAGCTGGAAGACCGACAGTCATCCACTGAAGGAAACTGATATCGACTGCCGACAGCTCGCTCAAGAACCCCATTGCCACGACATTAGAGGTCGAACCCGCCGGCGTAGCCACAGCGCCAATCAGGGGGCCCCACGCGCAGGCTATCATGACCGCTTTGCCCAGGTTGGACCGGCCCTTCGGTACCCGGTTGGCCTCGAGCAGGGCCAGCCCAAGGGGTATAATGACTGCCGCAGCCGACAGGTTGCCAATGCACATGGAAAGCGCGGCCCCAGTTACAAGCAGTATGAACACCGCAGTCTTCGGATGATTGCCTACGCGCGCGGCAATGGCCCTCGACATTCTGTCGGCCAGCCCCGAAGACGCGATTGCCCCGGAGATGATCATGATCCCGACAAGGAAGGGGATAACATCGCTCGTCAGGCCGGCCCGAACGGCCTGGTCCCATTGCATGGCGCCAAGCAACGGCAGAAGCGCCACTGCCACAAGGCCGGTGAAAGCAACGGGGAGGGCTTCAGTCGCCCAGAGCAACGCCGCGAAACCCAGGGCGAATAGTGAGGCCCGGCCCCGCCAGTCGAGCTCAACCTCATCTCCAGACGGTGTAGATACCGCCGGAAGCGGCGCAAACAGGACTAGGCTGAGCAGAGCGAGCCCAATAGCTGCGACTAGAATACTGCTTTTCTTGCCTGACACACTCCGACATCCTCACTACGGTGACGTACCACGGTGATGTACCGCTGCGACTCTCGCTGGCTGCATCATACCACCATCTCTTCGGGGCTTCAACCTCCGGCGAATCCACGACAGGAAGCTCCGTCGCCTCAAGCGGACGGAGCCTCTGTGCGCAAAGCGCGAAGGAAAGGCTATTTCGGGTTGTACATTCCACGCTGAGACATGTAGTTGAAGATGCCCTCGCCGTGCTGCTGTTCTTCCCTCTGAATGTGCTGAAGCGCCTGACGCACATCGGAGTTGGCAGACTCGAAGACGGCCGTGTCGTAGGCGCCCGAGACGAATTTCTCCGTCATCAACATATCTCCGAGCATCGTCGCGTCTTCCTGATCGGTCATGCCAGCCCCGCCCACCGCACCCTGCAGCTCACCGGCTTCCCCACCCTGCATCTGGATCTGCTGGGCCGGACGCTGCTTCGTGCTCATGTTGGCCGGCTGCCCAGAGAGCAGCTGGCTCACCGTGTCATAGTGGTTCTGCTCCTCAGACGCGTACTGGTTGAACATCTGCTTCAGCTGCGGATCTCGTGTCTGCTGCGCGTAGCTGCTGTATTTTTGGATGCACACCTTTTCGTGGTTCAGCTGGTCGCTCAGAAGTTGCTGTTCCTTCTGCGTGAGTTTGGATCCCATACTACCCACCTCCGGCTTAAGTGTGGTTCGGAAGCGGTCGGTTTATGCGTTGTGCCAGTCGCGGAAACCATCTGCGAAAGTCAGGCGGTAATCCCACTGCCCTGCGCAGTCGGTGAAGGTGAATAACGATGCGTAGCGAATCCGCTATTTGGGAACTCCTACATGATAAAGGATCCTGCTTGGGCAGGGCGTGACTCCAATTGTGCCTGACTCAGTTAGGCAACGACAAACACGGGAGGTTAGGAAGATGGTTAGCGGACCAATACTGGTTGTCATCCTTCTCGGAGCCATAGCCTTCATCGTGTGGGCCACAGGGAAGGCACGGATGAACGCGTTTCTCGTGCTGCTGATCGCAGCTCTCGCGGTAGGGCTCTTGGCGCGCAAACCGCCTCCGGTTCCCCAAGTCAACGAACTGGGGCAGACCGTTCCCGGGCTCATCGACGTCATAGCCACGGGATTCGGCAACACTCTCGCCAGCATCGGCATCGTGATCGTCGCAGGCACGATCATCGGATTCATCCTCGAAAAGACCGGCGGCGCACTGGTTCTGGCCCAGGCCATGCTCAAGCTGGTCGGAAAATCGAGATCGCCTCTGGCGATGGCGCTGGCTGGGTATGTGGTGTCGATCCCGGTCTTCTGCGACTCGGGGTTCGTCATCTTGTCGCCCCTTAACAAGGCTCTATCGCAGTCTAGCGGGATCTCGCTGGGCGTCTTGGGAACAGCTCTCTCAATGGGCCTTTACGCCACGCACACCATGGTTCCGCCGACACCCGGGCCCATAGCCGCAGCCGGCACCCTCGGCGCCGACCTCGGGCTTGTGATCCTGTTTGGGTTGATCGCATCATTGCCCGCAACCATAGCAGGCTGGATCTACGCCACTAGAGTGGGATCCAGATACGACATCAGGCCCAAGTCAGGCGTGACTTACGAAGAACTCGTCAGGAAGTTCGGCCATCTGCCGGGCACCTTTGAGTCGTTTCTTCCCTTGCTCACACCCATAGTGCTCATCGCGTTGCGCTCTGTTGCGATGTTCAAGAGCAACCCATTGGGCGTAGGGCTCTTCCGCGACATCCTGGTGTTCATCGGTCACCCAATCTTCGCCTTGCTGCTCGGGGTGTACTTCGCCATGCGTCTTGCCCCCAAGATCAACAAGGAAGTATACGGTGACTGGGTGGCAGAGGCCATTGAGGCCTCAGCGGTCATCCTGGTGATCACTGCGGCCGGCGGGGCCTTTGGGGCAGTGCTCAAAGCCACGGGCGTCGGCGAGTATCTCGGAGAGATCCTCTCCAGATACCATCTGGGGATCTTCCTCCCCTTCATCATCGCCGCCGCAATCAAGACGGCTCAGGGATCATCAACAGTGAGCCTGATCACCACCTCGGCGATTGTGGCGCCGCTTCTTGCGAACCTGGGGTTCGATAGCTCCATGGGAAGAGTCCTGGCCACGCTGGCCATCGGGGCCGGCTCAATGGTCGTGTCGCACGCCAATGACTCTTACTTCTGGGTGGTGTCACAATTCTCCGAGATGGACGTAAACACCGCCTACAAGCTGCAGACAGGCGGCACCCTGGTGACCGGCCTTGTTGCAATAGCGACTATCGGGATAATGTCGTTGATCTTCCTCGGCTAAACGGGACTTCCAAAAACCGCGGGACTTCGCAGGCAGCGTGGCGCGCTAGTAGTGCCCAAGAAGCCCCCGGTTCTTCGCAACGCGCTCACACCATGCGAACACCAATATGCCCGCAGCCAAGTAGGCCGCGCCCACCGCGACGGCAGTGAGTATGTCGCCTATGGGCAGGCGCCACAGGCGAACACCTTGGACCATCGTCCTGTAAATGAGGTCATTTCCAAGAGCAAGTGGCAGATACTTCACTCCCGGTACGCGCGTGGGGATCACGAGTAGGCCCACGAACACGAACTGCATTATCTGAAACAACGCCTGTATCCTCTTGAATACCAGCGCCAGCCCGCCAAGGGCAAAGCCTACCCCATAGGCTCCGAGTAGCGTAATGAGCAGCAGGGGAATCAGGCTAACCAGGTCAACTCTGAGCCACCTTCCGGTTGTGGCCATCATCGCAATGAGCAGCAGCATGATGGGAACGAAGCTGAATGCGAAGTCAGAGATGATTGTGCACGCGCCCACCCACTTAAACCCGCACGGGGCCAGGTAAAGCTGTTCCAGCGTCCCAGTCTGCGCTTCGCTTATGAGATTCCACGCCAGGTTGGAGAAAGCATAGATCGTAAAGGTCCAGACGAAGAATCCGATAATCGTTCCCTCAAGAGAGCCGTCGAGCGCGCCCGTCTTCACGTAGCCCGACACGCTCTGAAGCCCCGCGAAGATCAGTATGAAGATCATGTACACCGACACTAGGCTCGATACTGAGTTGACTATGTATCGTTTCATCATCGTCCAGTCCCGCCTGAAAACGGCGGCTAGAACGCTCCCTATCATCATGAACGCGCCCTCTCCTCTCTCACGATCTCCAGATACACCTTCTCCAGATCCACCTCTTCATGCGTGATCTCGTCTATGGCCGCATCTGCACTGCGCAGGATGTCCATGAGGCGGTATATATCGCCATCTTCGCTCAACGAGACCCGGACCTCCGAGTCCGCGTCGCCGTCGCCGTATGCCACCTGCACGCCTGCAAATGCCTGAGCCAGTCGCTCCTCGAGTGCCTGCGAGGCGGGCCCACGCAGGCCGATCCGGTACGCCCTCGTCCGGAAGAGACTCATCAAGTGGCTCACCTTGTCATCGACGACTACCCGGCCAGAGGACATTATTACCACCCGCCCGCACACATCCTGTATGACGTCCATGTCGTGGCTGCTCACGACGAAAGTGCGTTCCTCTTCGCGGGCAAGCTGCTTCAGCACGCTTCGGAGCTCCAGCGAGGTTTCGACGTCAAGGCCCAGTGTGGGCTCATCTAGGAAGACCAAGGGAGTACGTCGGGCCAAGGCACACACTACGCTGGCCTTCTGCTTCATGCCCTGCGAGAGTTTCCTGACTTCGGTATGGCGCTTCTCCTCCAACCCAAAGAGCTTCAGAAGATGGCCGAAATACTTCTGGTCTTCGGAAGACCTGACGCCGTGGAGCGCTGCGAAGAACGATACATTCTCCCACACGCTCATCCTCCAATACAGATTCCGGCTTCCCTCAAGGACCGCGCTCATCTTCTGCAGTATCCGAGGATAGGCTGCCTGAACATCCTGCCCGAGCAACGTGATCTGCCCCGAATCGGGGCGCATCAGACCGAGTATGCACTTGATCGACGTGGTCTTCCCCGCTCCGTTTGGACCCAGAAGGCCCAGGACCTCGCCTCGTTTGACCTCGAAGGAGACACCGTCGACGGCTCGCACCATCGCCCCGCCCCTGTCTCGGAAGACCTTAGTCATCGATTGCACTTGCAGCGCACCATCAGATGTGCTCAACACTGGCGCACCCCCAAACAGTATTGTCGCTGCCCCACCGCCTTCTCTGGGATTCAGCCGCTGGACTTCCCAGCTCTTCCATACACCAATGCTAGACGCTGCCATCAGCATTGTCAATGTCCCGCTCGCCGGGTCGGGCGGCCGTGCATCTGGCGCTGCATGCGCGACATGGGTAGAATAGTCTTGTGCCATAGTGCAGCGAATGTGCAGAACAAGGCGGCATGTTCCTTTGAAGGGGCTGATCTAGTCATGGCAACACATGTCCATAGCCGCAGGCGACCGAGTCGTCAGCGCGACGACAGGATCAACTACGCTATCTTCTTCACGGACTCATTCGGCTACCCCCTTGCGTTTTCGCTGATATCGCCAACGACCATCACACCACTGCTCCTGACCAAGCTGGGCGCCTCCAACCTGGCGATTGGGATGCTGCCCGCTCTGGCGTCTCTCGGGGCGTTCCTTCCGGGCCTGCTGTCGGCCGCCTACCTTCAGAGGATTCCGGTGAAGAAGCATCTGTTGGTGGTATTCGGCATGATAGAGCGAGTATTCATGCTCTCTGTAACGCTGGGATTGACACTCTTTGCCACAAGCAGGCCGCGTCTTGCCGTGATATGGACGCTCGCCTCCTGGACTATGTCGAGCCTCACGGCGGGATTCATCCTTCCTGCATTCCATTCCATGCTCGCTAAATGCCTTCGGCCTGAAGTGCGTGGGGGAATGATCGGCTGGAGCGGCGCACTTGCCGGGATAGGTGGTGTGTTCGCAGCTCAGGCCGCCGGCGCCGTTCTTTCGCGCATGCCGTTCCCGGTCAACTACTCCGTGCTGTTCATCGCGGCGTTCGTGATCCTTTCAGCCACGATACTGCCGTTCCTCCTTACTCGCGAGCCGGCCGACCAGACTCCGGAAGAGCCCCGCCCTGTAGCGCAATACGCGCGCGACGCGATCAGCACCGTGCAGTCGAACAGGGGGTACTCATTCGCCATACTCGCGCTGTCGGTAATGTCGTTTGCTCTCATGGCAGTATCGTTCTACAGCACACATGCCGTGCGGAACCTGGGCGCCGGCGAGATAGATGTGGCTCGCTTCGCCGCAATCACAGTCGGAGCGAGTGTCGTCAGCTTCCCCGTGCTGGGCAGGATCGCCGACCGGCACGGACACAAGCGGGTTCTGCAGGTCACAGCAGCGGGCTTCGCCGTTGCGGCGGCGCTCGCATTGGCATCGAGCTCGTTGAGCAGCATCTGTATGGTGATGGCGTCTGCAAGCCTGGGCTCCACAGGGCTGGCGGTGAGCCAGAACGTGATATGGGCCGAATTCGCTCCGTCGCATGCCGATGTCCCAATGTACACGGCAGTGTCACTGCTGTTCCTCATGCCGTTCCGCGTCGCGGCTCCGATCATGGCCGGGTGGGTGGCCGATGTATGGGGCTTCCCCGCCATGTTCTGGGCTGCCCTCGCTGCGGGAGTCGCGGCCTTCGCAATCCTCTACGCTGCAGTGCCCGAGCCGCGCAGCTTGCACGGCGCCGCACTAGATGCCTGATCGCCCCGTCGCGCCCCTGCCCTGGCGGTCGCTCATTCCTCGATGCCAAGCCAGGGGCTGCCAAAGAGCCGGTGCTACACTTCGCGCCGCCTGAATATGGCCTGCGCTAGCAGCATGCCCGCGAAGTACAGCAGCAGCGAACCGCCGGCAAAGAGCACGGCATGGACTGGCTCAGGATCCATCATGGCCATGACCAAGGGTTTCACCTTCGCAACAAGGCCCTGTGCAAGCAGCGGTACTAGGTACACCGTTCCCACTGTGATGACCAGGGCGGTACGTGCTGCGCTGGCGCCAAACCTGAAGAACACGACAAGCTCGATTGCCGCAACGGGTAATGTAGCACAGACCAGAAGCACGCCCGACATGATGGACACGGCGCTCTCGCCTGCGCCCGCTTCCATTATGAGCGCCGCCAAAACAGACGCCCCGGCCCAAAGCGCGCCCACGAGCAGCGGAGACACGAACTTCGAAGCGACTATGGCATCAGCCCTCATGGGAAGCGACCGGAGAAATGCAAGTGTCCGGTTCTTCTCCTCGAGCATTGCCGAGTTGAGCGCGAAGAAGGGTACCATCAGACCGGAGTATGTGAACAGCAGGGGAACTGCGTACTCCGCTGAAGCTTGGGACGATCTCCCCATGGCTGCAAGCAGGGCGATGGCACACAGCACAATCGCCGGGAACACGAGCTGTGACCGGTTGATGTAAAAATCCTTCCATATGAGACTGAGCATATCAGTGACCTCCCTTCGCGTATGTCCACAGCAAGTCCTCAATCGACGCCGTCGGGTTTGAGGCACGTGCCCGCTCCAGCATTGCCTCCCGCTCATCGCTCGCCGCCACACGCCCATCCACTATGAAGGTAATGTAGTCGGCCACTCGCTCGAGATCGGAGGTGATGTGCGTAGAGAACAGCACCGATCGGTCGCCATCTGCAACAAACTCCACGAGATCAGACAGGAGCTCACGCCTGACGACAGGATCCAGCCCGCTTGTGGGTTCGTCCAGGATGAGCAGCTCGGGGCGATGCGCCAACGCCAGAGCCATGGCCAGCTTGGCCTTTGTGCCTTTGGATAATGCTCCGATCTTCTTTCGCGGATCTACGTTGTACCTGTGCAGCAACTCCCGGAACCTCGCCTCGTTCCAGGTAGGGTATTGGCGCCCTACGAACTGCGCGGTCCAGCTCACCGTCATGTCGGAGTAGAACTCGTGGTTTTCGGGCACGTACCCGATCCTCTGCTTCACCTCTATCTCATTCGCCGCCATCCGCTGCCCAAGCAGTGTGATGCGCCCGGAATCAGGCCGCGCCAGATCCATTATCAGGCGAATGGTTGTCGTCTTCCCGGCTCCATTCGGGCCCACGAAGCCCATTATGTAGCCGCGGGGAAGAGCAAGTGACACGTTACGTAGGTCGAACCCCGGGTAGCTCTTGCACACCCCATCAAGCGTCAGCACGTTTTCAGACACGCTTTTCACTCCCATCCAGTGCCTGCCGGAACAGGCGGTTGATCTCCTCATCCACAAGTTCAAGCTGACGGGCCACGCGAACCCCCTCTTCCAAATGCTCCATCACCACTTCCTTCTTGAGCCCCATGATGGTCTTCGGATCGAGGTCGGCCACGAACGTGCCCAAACCCGCTCTCGTCACTATCAACCCCTCGGCCTCCAACTCCGAATACGCCCGCTTCGTGGTGATCACGCTCGCAATCAGCTGGCTTGCCAATTGCCTGATCGACGGAAGCGGATCACCGGCCCTCAACTCTCCCGTCAGTACCTTGGCCCTCACCTGATGCACAATCTGCTGGTAAAGGGGGATCGGGTTATTCGGCGACACGGTGATATCCATCTGCAAACCCCGCTACTGTGCATATTGTCTATATACACTATACTCAGTGGTCGCCCACATGTCAACACTGGTGGTCCCATCACATATCCGGCCGCACCGACAGGGCCCTCCTGAGCGCGGGCGAAGGCCCATGCGTCAGCTTGGGCTTTGGAGCGGCATCAGGGGACCGTTCATCTCGTGTTGTTGTCTGCGGTCGAGTTGTGGAATTCGGTGCTGTCAGCGTACTCCCTCCGATCATGGCCTCGCCGCATGGGCGATGGCGGGCACGCATGTGCATACTCAGCATGGCGAATAACCGGCGTGCTGCATCACCCGAATGACCAGTTATGGAGGAGTATGGTGGCATATGTCGAATCTGGCGGTATTAGCAAGATAGGACATGCCTAAGGGAGGAGATCATGTTGAAGCACAACGCCTACTTTGACGGGCGAGTTCAGAGCCTGGCACTGGCGGTCGACGGCGTGGATGCCACCGTCGGAGTGATGGAACCCGGCAAGTACACCTTCTCCACCTCATCTGAAGAGCACATGACCATTACCGCCGGGGTTTTGAGCGTTCAGCTTCCGGGCGACTCGGAGTGGCGCGACTATGCTGCAGGCGAAACCTTCGTGGTGGCGCCCGGGAAGTCCTTCGAAGTGGAAGCGAAGCAGGATGTGGCATACATCTGTCTGTACAAGTGAGAACAGCGAACCGGCGGCTGACACGCCCTAGCCTCGACGCAGGCGGCGAACCGTCATCTTGACGCACACTCCGTCGGGCGTAGCGTCCGCAGTGAGCAATCCCCCATTGAGTTGGATTATTCTGTACGCCACTGCCATACTGAGAGCGGAATCGCCTGGCCTGGCGCCTAAGAGCAGCTCGGCTGCCGTATCCACGCGATTCCGCTCCCCGCGTCCGATCTGTGCACGCTTCGTGTCGAGATCGCAAACGTAACCGAACACCTCTACCTGAGCGAACGTCTCATCAGCTATCCGCAGATGCACCTCGATTTCCGACCTATGCTTTGAACACGCTACAGCGTTTGATACGACCCTGTACACGGCGTCCGCTATCTGAGCCTCATCGGCGTAGGCCTTCACATCAGCGAAGTTCGAGCGGATGATGATGCCTCGGGGATCGGCCTCGTCGCTTACGCGAGCCAACGCTTCGTCGATACACGCTGCAAGGTCGAAGGCCTTGGGCCTGGGCGGTTCGGGCCTGGCGAAGAAAGCTAGGTCGCCAACAGCGGCGTTTGCTCTGTCGATCTGCGACGGCACGAACCTGCATATCTCATCGATGAACTCAGGCTGATCATGGCGAAGGGGCAATTGCCCCAAGTACTCACGTATCGACAGCAGCGGGTTACGAATGGAGGCAGCCACGCCCGAAATCGATCTGGCCAGCGCGCTCATGACTAGGCTGGTTGACGCAGTGTGCTCTGAACGCCTCAGCGTCGTCACATCGGAGAACAGCAAAAGGACCCCGCTTCGGGCAGAGGATGCCTGGGGCATCAGCGGCATCAAGCTGACGCTGAAGATCCGCTGTTCATCGCCTATGCTCAGCTCCACATCGCATTTTGTCGCGGCGGCTTCCTCCGATGCGATCCGCCGCAGCGGCGTTCGGTAGACCAGAGGAGCCAACGGAGTATCTGCAAGGTTTGCACCCACAATGGGGCCTCGATTCCAGCCCATGAGGCGCATTGCCGCGCCGTTGGCCCATATGAAGTTGAACTCCGAATCGACGGCGGCAATCCCGTCACAGGAACTCTCCAGGATCTGTTGGTTCAGGGCGTTGACCTGCGCGATTTCCGTGGTCTTGGCCGCCACGAGCCTGCGCAGTGAGAGGTTCCATCCTACAATAACGACGGCCCCTGCCAGTATGAAGGCTGACACGGTCAGTAGCAGGCGGATGCGAGCCCTGTCCAATTCCCGAAGGCCTTCAATGGGCCGGCCGAACCACTTGGCATGTATCTTGTCGTAGGTGCCTGACGCCTTGACCTTTGCCAACCCGGCGTTGAACAACGCTGCGAGCTCCTGGTCGGTCTTCCTAAACGCCATGGCATATGGCGTTGGATCTATGGCATCGCCAGTTATCTTGACGTACTCTGCCAAGCCACGCTTCTGCGCCATATGTATACCCGCCAGCCTGTTGCCGACGTAGGCATCGGCGCTACCGGCGACGACGGAAACGAGCGCGGCTTCCTGCGAGGGCATGGTCAGAAGCTCAATGCCACCGAGCGCCGCCAGCCTCTCGTGCCCTGCATCAGCCCTCTGCACTGATACCTTGCGACCGACGAGGTCATCCAGGCCTGCTATTCCGAACTCAGTGGTTCTCACGAATATGGCCATCGAGGATTCGAGATACGCATCGGAGAACAAGAACTGGGATTCTCGCGCAGGCGTGAGCTTCATGCCCTGTATAGCGCAGACATCGCCGTCTTCCAGCGCCTGGCGGACATGCGACCAGGGCATCGGGATCAGCTCAATCTGGATCCCCAGCTCGATTCCTATAGCGTTCATCAAGTCCACATTGAAGCCCTGATAGGCTCCGCTCTCGGCAACATACTCGAACGGGGGAAACGCCTCATCACCACAGATTCTGTACACATGGAAGACACTCTGGGGTGGGGTGCCGGAGGATGGCGAGGCCCAACAGGTTGGCCCCAACGCCGCCGCAAGAACACACACCGAAGCAGCAACAAGCTGCATTTGGAATCGCCTTCGCCGCGTTGCGCACACTGACATCCCCCCCACAAGAGATTAATATCAGATTGAGGCATCGTGAGCTTCGACTTTCGCTGGATTTTCGGCAATTACTGACGTTTCTCCTGCTTGCATTTGCGCTTGACGTGCCGAAATCCCATGCTTGGCGGCGGTCGTGTCGCGATGGGTGGAGGCGATCCGAGGTCATCTGCCGGCTCTGTAGTACAAGATGTTCGTCAGCCTGGATATGGCCGCCACCATGAGCGGGTATATCACTACTATTAGGACTCTCCGCACGGTCTGAATCATCACAACTGCACTGTGATCCACCTGGTATGCCTGCGAAAGCGCCACTATCTCCTGCATCCCTCCCGGCGCGCTGCCGAATAGCGAGGTATAAAGCTCAATCCCGGTCAACCGGCTCACGATGAACCCGGTCGCCACGCCAAACACACACAGCAGCGCCACAACCATCATTGACGCAACGACGTGAGTCTTGAGGCTCGACATGACATCCCTAGTGATGGTTAGCCCCAAAAACCCGCCCAGGACCATCTGAGCCATGACGTTGTACGACTGAGGCATTTCCGGCCTGGCGCCCAGCAGGTTTGCCGCTCCAACCGCCACCATTGAACCAAGCAGAGCGCCTGCAGGTATGCCAAGCGTATGACCCATGAACCCTCCGACTACCGTCAATGCGACTGTGAAAATGACCCGATCGATCTTGACCAACTCCAATCGCCTCGCACGCTTCAGCTATCAATCCATGTTCGCCACGATGGCCTCGGCGAATCCTGAAGTGCTCAGCTCGTGCGCTCCCTCCATCATTCGGGCCAAGTCGTATGTTACCTTCTTCTGCTTGATCGTCGCCGCGACTGCCCGCACGATCGCCTCGGCCGCTTCATTCCACATCATGTACTCAAGCATCATGACTGCAGAGAGAATCAGGGATCCAGGGTTGACCTTGTCCAGGCCTGCGTATTTGGGCGCAGTCCCATGAGTCGCTTCGAACAGAGCCACATGATCCCCGATGTTTGCGCCCGGCGCCATGCCGAGCCCTCCTACCTGAGCTGCGAGAGCATCTGAGAAGTAGTCCCCGTTCAGGTTGGGCATTACAAGGACCCTGTACTCATCGGTGCGCGTCAGCACTTGCTGGAACATGTTGTCGGCAATCCTGTCGTTGACTAGGATCTTTCCGCCCGGAAGCGGAAGACCGGAAGAGGCAAGTTCGGCCTCGGTTACGACCACCTCGCCGTACTCATCCTGAGCCAGCTCATAGCACCACTGGCGGAAGCTGCCCTCAGTGAACTTCATGATATTGCCCTTGTGTACCACTGTGACGACTCGCTGTGCGCTGTCTAGAGCATGCCGGAGAGCCTTCCTCATGATCCGTCTCGTAGCTGTCCTGCTGATCGGCTTGATCCCAAGGCCGGCGTCTTCAGGAACGCGACACCCGAGTTCGCAAGCCAAGAATTCCCTCAGGCGCAGGGCCTCCGGGCTGCCCGCACTCCACTCGAAACCGGCGTAGGTATCCTCGGTGTTCTCCCGAAAGACGACCACATTGACCTTTTCAGGATGCCGAACCGGGCTAGGTACACCTTCAAACCATCGGATGGGACGGATGCAGGCATACAGATCCAGTGCCTGGCGCATGGTCACGTTCAGGCTGCGGAACCCCCCTCCGACAGGTGTCGCCAGCGGTCCCTTTATGGCGACAAGGTGATCCCTCACTGCATCGAGCGTAGCCTGCGGCAGCCACTCGCCGGTGGTCTTGAACGCCTTCTCGCCGGCGAGTATTTCCTCCCATTCTATCTGCCTGGACTGCCCATAGGCTCTGTAAACAGCGGATTCAACCACCCTGCGAGTGGCGCGCCAGATATCCGGACCTGTCCCGTCTCCTTCAATGAACGGGATTATGGGACTGTCGGGGACTCTCATAACGCCCGCCTCAACCGTGATCTTCTGGCCCATTCCTCGTTTCACTCCTCCGCACTCAGATGTACACGAATCCTTCCATTATTCTGCGGGCGGTTCGCACACCGGTCACTCTCGTGACCGCGATTCCGTCCTGCTCTGAAGCTCTAGCATCCACCGACACTGCGATGGAGCCTTCAGGATGCGCGATGCTAAGGGTTGTCTCACCGTCGTACACGTGTGATCCGTTCGGCATCAGGCTCCAAGGCAGAGTGCCGGGGATCCGGGCCGCGGCGGCCAGGCAGAGCGCGGCGGTCAGCGGGATGGTCTTGTGCGCTCTGCCCAGCGAAATCGTCCTGACAACAAGGTCATCCGTGCTAGGCCCAACGGACAGCGGGCGCCCTACCACAGCGACTTTGGGAAACGACTGTCCCCCCAGGCCGATTCGCTCAGCCGCCTGATCTCTGATGTCCTGCAGAATCCGGAGTTCGGCGCCGGAGTCGATTTGAGACGGCAGCTCAGCGCCGGTCATCCCCAGTTCGTCGGCTAGAACGAACACATAGGGATTCGTACAATCCACAACGGTCATCCGATACTCCTTTCCGTCGACACTGGCCCGATCCACCGCTCGCCCAGTCGGAAGCAGACGCCCGGTCATGGCGCCGGCTGGATCAAGATAGTCAATGATGATCGCCGAGCCTCTCTGGACCAGTCCGGACACGGAACACTCGCCTTCCGGGTCGAACTTGCCTGAGCGAACCTTAACCTTCGCCCGGTGCCTCTTGCCGGTACTTGTGTTGAACATGTTGACTATCGAATCAGGCTCAACAGCTGGGGCCAGACCCTCATCGATAGCGAATGGGCCAACGGCGGCGGAGAGGTTCCCGCAGTCGCCGCCGATGTCTGCCGTCATCTTGTCCACGCCAACTTGAACAAACACGTAATCCACGTCTATGCCCGGGCGTTCGGACTTGCTTACGACTACCACCTTGCTAGTGGAAGACGTCCCCCCTCCCAGGCCGTCTACCTGCTTCGGGTCGGGCGTCCCCATGGCGGTGCAGAACAGCTGCGCCCAGGCGCTTTGGTCTTCCGGCAGGTTCTCGCGCCGAAAAAACAGGCCGCGACTAGTGCCCCCACGCATGACGACACAGGGTATCTTGACTAGCATACGAGCATACCTCACAGCGCTGATCTGATGTGTGCAGGTCTCGGGCTATGCAGAGACGGCCCCGGCACGTTTGCGCTTGGCTTTGGCCTCCCTCATGAACGAATACACCAGCGACAGAACAGTCAAGACGATGAACGCCAGCGAAATGGGCTTCTGGAGAAACGTCATTGGATTGCCATTGGCAATAGTCAGTGCCCGTCTTAAGGACTGCTCAGTGTTTGATCCAAGAATCAGGGCGAGCACTAGAGGGGGAATAGGAATATCCAGCCTAGACATTCCGTAGCCCACTAGCCCAAACAGCGACAGCAAGAAGAAGTCAAAGGTGCTGTAGTTGATGGGGTAGGTGCCCATGAAAGCCAGGCCCATGATGATCGGCAGCAGAATCCGCTGAGGGATGTTCAGGAGTTTCACTAGCGGCACTACCAGCGGCAGGTTGATAATGATCAGGATGACGTTGCCGACGATCATCGAAGCTATGACGCCCCAGGCGACTTCGGGGTGCTGCTGGAACAGCAGCGGACCAGGACGGACCCCGAGCATCATGAGCGCCCCCAACATGACGGCCGTGGTGCCCGAGCCGGGGATGCCCATGGTCAGAAGCGGAACCATTGCCCCGGAAGATGCAGCGTTGTTGGCTGCTTCAGGCGCAGCCACTCCCTCGATAGCGCCCTTGCCGAACTCCTCTGGATGCTTGCTTATCTGTTTTTCCATGGCGTAGGCCATCATGGTGGCGATGGATCCTCCCATGCCTGGCAACACGCCTACTATGAACCCGAGCGGAGTGCTTCGGAGCATCGGCATGAGAGACTTTCTGAAGTCCTCCCGGGTCATGAACACTTTGCCGATGCTCTTGGTACTGATCTCATACTTCCTGTCAATTGCCGAGTAGTTTCGGAATACCTCAGCGACTGCGTAGAGGCCTATCATGACCACAAGGAAATCCACCCCATCCTGCAGCTCGGTGATTCCCAGCGTGAACCTCTGCAGGCCGGTCTGAGCGTCAATCCCTATGGTGCTCAGCATGAACCCAATCGCGAGCGACGCAAACCCCTTCACGATACTCCCCTGTGACAGCGCCACGGTTGCCGTCAACGCAAACAGCATCACAGAGAACATTTCGGCCGGGCCGAACTTGAGCGCCGCATTGGCCACAGGCATGGTCAAGAAGGTCATCATCACAACGCTGATCAAGCCGCCGACAAAGGAAGCTATGGCACTCGTAGCCAGCGCCTTGCCGGCTTCGCCTTTCTGCGTCATCGGGTAGCCGTCAAAACACGTGACAATCGACGAGGCGCACCCAGGGATGTTGAGCATGATGGAGGACCGTGAACCGCCGAACATTGCCCCATAATAGATTGCCGCCATAGTGATCAGGGCCGTAGCGGGATTCATACCGTACGTTATCGGAATCAGCACTGCTATCCCAGTGGCCGGCCCCAGCCCGGGCAGCATGCCGATGATGGTGCCCAGCAACCCGCCGGCGGTCAGCCATACCAGGTTGATGGGGGTAATCGCCTGGCGAAAACCGAGCATCAGGTAGCTAAACGTCCCCAATTGTAAGTTCACCTCCCCCTCCTAGAATGCAAGTATCCCTCGCGGCAGGCTTACCTGGAAAATCGTCGCAAACAGGACATAGGTCACCACGGAAAAGCCAATCGAGACGACGGTGTTCTCGACCATCCGTCTGATGGTGTTCACAAGACACATGAGGATCATCATGAACACGAAGGTGGAGATCAGGTAGCCCACAGTGTCAAGGATAAAGCCGTACACCACCCCGGCCAGAATAGTCAGGCCGATCTTCCCGTACAGCGCTTTTCTCGCGGAACGCTCCACAGCAGTCTCCTCGTCTGCCCGCTGCCTGGCGCCGCCTTTCGCGGCCCGGATTTCACCTGCTACCAGCAGAACACCACAGACCAGCGAGCCTATCCCGACTATCATGGGAAACAGTCTCGGCCCCAGAGGATCGCCGATACTGACGTCTGGCAATCGCAGAGTCATGAACAAGTAGACGACGCCGAGGACTACCGGGATGAGCCCGGCAGTCAGATTTCTGGTCAACTGCAACACCTCCTGCGCGAAGTATTGGCTGCGTGAGACCACGGGACATCACGCCCGTGGTCTCACGCTGCGCTTCCAGGCTACTTAACCAACCCAACTTCGGTGAGTAGCGTCTTCATGGAGGCAGTCTGTTCCGCCAGGAACTCCTCGTACTTCGCCGCGTTCATGTAGAACGGATACTGCTCCATGTTCGCCAGCTGCTCCAGCCAGAGCGGATGCTTAACCATCTTGCCGATCACATCTTCCCAGTAGGCAACCTGCTCCAAAGTCATGCCCTTGGGCCCCATCACCCCACGCCAGTGAGCAAACACGAGGTCAATGCCTTGCTCCTTCCACGTTGGAACGTCCGGCAATTCCTCAAGTCTTTCCTCTGAGGAAACACCCAGGATGCGCATCTTGCCGGCCTTGTACTGCTCCAGGACTTCGCCAAGGCCGATAGTGAGGCCCTTGATGTGCCCACCGAGCAGAGCGGGAACGAGCTCGCCGCCCGCGCCGGGGTAGACGACAAAGTTGATGCTCTTTGCGGGAATGCCGTACGCCGTGGCAAGCATCAGGAACTGAACATGGTCGTCATTGCCCAAGCTCGGCCCGACTCCAATAGGCATCTTCGCAGGATTGGCCTTCAGTGCCTCAAAGAACTCCTTGCCTGTCTTGTACGGCGAATCAGCGCTGACAACAACTGCCTCCCACTCAGTCTCCAGGTTCGCCAATACACTGAAGTCCTTGAAGGTGAGTTCGCTGGAGCCCAGAAGGTTGTTGAACAGGATCAAGCTAGAGTTCACCGCCAGGTAGTTGCCTGATCCCTGATGGCGGTTGAGGTAAGTCCATCCGGTGGCGCCACCGCCTCCAGGTTTGTGAGTGATGATGATGGGCCTGTCAACCAGTTTACCTTCGGTCAGCGTCCTCTGCATGATCCTAGCCAGCATGTCCCAGCCGCCGCCGGGGTTGGCAGGCGCTATGATCTCGATGGTGCCCGTGGGCTTCCAGGTCTTCATCGTTGCGCCTGCCATGTAACCGGGACCCACAATCATCATAGCCGCGCACAGCGTCACAAAAACGGCCCTCAGGATACGCCTGGTTACTCTCATCGCGTTGTTCCCTCCTCGATTTTTGTGTACCGCCTGCTTTCAGACGGGTTGTCCCCATACTCCCTCTCAAGCTCCTCGAATCCTTTCAAGCCAGTCAGCTCGTTTCTCAACTCCATGCTGATCATCTCAGCTGCCAACCCCGCCGTTGAGCCATGGATCCTAAGTCCTGCCAGAACGCGCTGCACCCCCTTTACTGCAGACTTGAGAGTGGCATTGGCGAACAGAACCATCCTATAGCCCATCTCCTCCAGTTCAGGAGCGCTCACAAGAGGCGTTTTGCCGCCCTCAACCATGTTGGCAACTAGAGGAAACCCCACGCGCTTGGGGAGCAACGCCAGCTGTTCCAAAGTCTCGGGCGCCTCCACGAAGATCAGATCTGCTCCGGCCTCTCCGTATGCCTGCGCTCGCTCAAGAGCGTCCTCCAGCCCGCAAGGGGCAATCGAGTCTGTACGCGCAATCAGCACCAGGTCGTCATCGATGGAACCGTCGCGGGCGGCTCTGATCTTCTGAACCATCTCGCTTTGGGTTATCACCGTCTTTCCACGAAAATGGCCACACCTTCTGGGCGCCGCCTGGTCCTCCAGCTGAACGCCGGCAACCCCTGCCCGCGTGAACTCGCTCACACACCGATAGACGTTGATCGGACCCCCGTAGCCATTGTCGATGTCCGCTATGACGGGCAGAGACGTGACCGCGACAATGCGCCGCACGGTTTCGAGGATTTCCGTCATCGTCGCCAGCCCGAGATCCGGCAGACCCAGCTGAAGGTTGGAAATGCCTGCCCCGGTTGCGTACAGGGCCTCAAAGCCGGCGGCCTCCGCCACCCGTGCGAATAGCGCCGCCTGAACGCCAGGCACAACCAGGATCTGCCGTCTCTTGACCAGCTCTCTCAGGACCGTAGACTGCCGCACACATGCCACCTCCGACATCGCCGCATTCAGTCATCTGCTACACTGATGGCGTCTGTCTCCTGACGTAGTTAAGAAGCCCTCCAGCAAGGACGATCTCGATCTGTCGCTTTGAGAGACCGTGCGTCACGGGATAGACCGTGTCTCGAGTGATGTTGCGTACCGAAAGAACGCCGTTGGCCAGCTGTTCCCTGATTTGCCCTAGCGCCAAGCGGTCGCCGGCCCGGATCTGGTCGTAATCCTCGTCCTTTACGAGAATGAGCGGCAGCAACCCGAAGTTGACGAGGTTCTGCATGTGAATTCTGGCAAAGGACTTCGCCAGTACCGCCCGAACCCCCAAGTACAGCGGGGCAATCGCCGCGTGCTCTCTGCTGGATCCCTGCCCGTAGTTGGACCCGCCCACAATGATCGCTCCGTCGGTCGCCAAAGCCCGGTGTGCGAAGGTAGGATCTACTCTCTCGAATGCATGCATGGATATAGCCGGGATATTCGATCTCAGGGGCAGTATCTTGGCGCCCGCCGGCATGATGTGGTCGGTGGTGACGTTGTCGCCCAACCTCAGCAGTACCTCACCCATAATCTCATCGGGCAGCGGCGATGCCGCAGGGAACGGCTTGATGTTGGGGCCCATGACAAGCTGCATCTGTTCGCGCTGCGCGGGAGGAGGGATGATCATGCTGTCGTCCACCAGGAATCGCCGAGGCACGTCAACAGCTGTAGGTTCGCCCAGATGGCGAGGGTCAGTTATCTTGCCGGTCAGGGCGGCTGCCGCCGCCGCCTCGCAACTCACCAGGTAGACCCCGGCATCACCCGTACCGCTACGCCCTTCGAAGTTGCGATTGCAGGTTCTTAGCGAAACGCCGCCCGAAGGCGGCGCCTGACCCACGCCTACGCAGGGGCCGCAGGCAGACTCGAGGATCCTTGCACCGGCGGCGATCAGATCAGCCAGTGCCCCACTCAAGGCCAGGGCGTGGAAGACCTGGCGCGATCCCGGCGCGATCACCAAGCTTACGTCAGGGTGGACTGTGCGCCCCTTGAGAATGGCAGCCACCCTCACCAGGTCGGCGTACGATGAATTGGTGCAGCTCCCGATGAAGACCTGATCCACCTGCCTGCCGGCTGCATCGGCGATCCTAACCACGTTGTCGGGCATGTGGGGCAGAGCAACGAGCGGTTCCAACTGCGCGAGATCGACTTCGACAACTTCGTCGTAGACTGCGTCCGGGTCAGGCATCAACTCCCGAAACACATCTACCCTGGCCTGAGATGCGAGAAACCTCTTGGCCACCTCGTCACTGGGGAAGATGGACGACGTTGCACCCAGTTCAGCGCCCATGTTGGTGATTGTCGCCCGCTCCGGTACGCTCAGATGCGATACCCCTTCGCCGGAGTACTCCAGGACCTTGCCTAGTCCTCCCTTCACTGTGAGCCGGCGCAGGATCTCAAGGATGACGTCCTTCGCTGTCACCCACGGCGGCAACTCCCCGTGCAGCCGGATGTTCGCCACCTTTGGCATCTGCAAGTAGAATGGATATCCGGCCATGGCAGCAGCTACATCCAGCCCGCCCGCGCCGATGGCCAGCATGCCGAGTCCACCGCAGGTAGGGGTGTGGCTGTCTGAACCCAGCAGCGTCTTGCCGGGTGCCCCGAAACGCTCCAGGTGAACCTGGTGGCAGATGCCATTGCCGGCGCGCGACAGATGAGCCCCGAACCTTGCGGCCGCGCTCCGGAGGAACCTATGATCGTCCGCGTTCTCGAAGCCCGCCTGCAGCGTGTTGTGATCTATGTAGCTGACTGCGAGTTCGGACCTGATCGACGGGATGCCCATGGCGGCAAATTCCAGATAGGCCATGGTTCCAGTGGCGTCCTGCGTAAGGGTCTGGTCGATCCTCAGCGCGATTTCGCAGCCCGGCGTCATTTCGCCTTCCACCAGATGCGCCGAGATGATCTTTCGGGTGATGCTCTCGCCCATCACATTCCCTCCAGTCAAGTGAAACGTCAGACTCGCCTCTCAACCCATCCGCGCGAGCCCAGTGCTGCATTGTCATGCCTCGTCGATGCCCTTGACGGACCGTGCTTGGAATACACATAAGTACTGATCGCGAGCGGCTCTCAGGTGCTCGCGAGTCAGTCGCTCGGCACGCTCCGCGTCTTCCTCGTCAATCGCCTTCAGAATTGCCTGGTGCTCTTGAAGCGCCGTAGGCTTTCGAATCTGCTTGGACAGTGTTACTCTCCTGAAAGTGGCCTGGTACTCCTGGTAGGTGTCAATGAGCTTGATCATGTGCGGCATTCTTGATGATCTGACCAGCGTCTCGTTGAACTGCTGAACGACTCCGAAGAGCTCTCCGCCGTTTCCCTCTTCCGTGAGCCGTCTCATCTCATCCACAAGCTGGTAGAGCCGAGCCTTCTCCTCAGCCGTGATGTTCTGGATCACAAAAGGGATAATCGCCGCTTCCAGCGCCTCGCGGACAGCGTAAATCTCGACAGCGGCTTCAGGCGTGATGCCCCGAACCAAGACTCCCTTCCTCGGCAGGCACTCGACCAAGCCCTCTGTCTCCAGTTTCCGTATCGCTTCGCGAACAGGCGTACGGCTCACTCCCAGCCTCTCGGCCAGCTCTTTTTCTACTAGGCGATCGCCGTCCCGCAACTCGCCTTCGAAAATCGCCTGCCTGAGGGTTTCGTAGACCAGTTCCCTGATTGTTTTGGCATTGGCAAGATCGAACGAAGCCATAGGCGCTTTCATCCCGATAATCACTCCAAAACTGCGTATAGTGTTGGGTACTGTATCCCTGTATACTGTATACCATCCCAGTCATTGGATTGAATTCTTCACATTGAATATCAATCCTCCCCACATTCCAAGTACTTTTGGGAGTACATTACCATGGGTTCCTTTATTGGCCTGTATCAGCATTCAGCCGGTGAACACTGGCTCTTCGGGAGCCTGCGAACCGGCTATTGGTCGCATGGTCAACGGCATAGTATCATGATCATGAACGCGTTCACGCGTCGCACGGGAATGAGGTGTGCATACAATGCCCCTTATCGAAGCGAGGGGTCTGAGTCGAGAGTATTCTCATGGTCGAATGACCGTGCCTGCGCTAAGAGGCGTGGACTTGGACGTGGAAGCCGGGGAGTTCACCGCCGTCGCCGGGCCATCGGGCTCGGGCAAGACCACTCTCCTGAACCTCATAGGCTGCTTGGATCGCCCTACTCGCGGCAGGCTGACGATCGACGGCGACGATGTGGCGGGCTACACGCCGTCCATGCTGGCGGGCCTGAGGCGCGAGAAGATCGGATTCGTCTTTCAGACCTATAACCTCGTGCCGGTACTCACAGCATACGAAAACGTCGAGCTCCCGCTGGTCCTCCTCGGCAGGCATACGCATAGCGAGATACGGGACAGCGTCATGTCAATGCTCGCCGAGGTGGGCCTGGCGGGGCTGGAGAATCGGCGGCCGATGGACCTCTCCGGCGGCCAGCAGCAGAGAGTCGCCATAGCAAGGGCGCTAGTCAAGCAGCCCCGGCTGGTCCTGGCCGACGAGCCCACCGCCAACCTCGATTCAGAGAACTCCGAGGCCATACTGGCCCTGATGAAAACGCTGAACGAGACGAAGGGCGCCACCTTCCTGTTCTCGTCGCATGATCCGCTGGTCATCGGCTATGCAAGGCGCCTGGTGCAGATGCGCGACGGCAAGATCGCTCTGGACGAAAGGAGGTAGACGGCATGTTCCGCTTCTACCTCGGGCTTGCGGCCAAGAACATGTGGCGGCGCAAGAGACGGACCATCCTCACCGCCGCCGCCATCGCCGTAGGGATCATGTACTTCGTCATGTTCGACTCGCTGCTTGCCGGCGCCGACAGGGATGCCCAGCTCAACACGATCGATTTCGAAACAGGCCATTTGTGGGTCAGCGCTTCAGGGGAAGGCGACGCTGCGCTCGAAGCACCTGCGCGCCCGGCGCTTGAGAAGACCATCCCGTCTGCCCAGGCACTGGCCCAAGCCATCGCAGAACTCTCCGGCGTTGCCGGCGCGGCCCCTCGCTTGGTCTTCCCGGCATCGCTCATAGCAGGGCTCGACGAACTGCCGGTCTCGGCGGTAGGGGTTGATCCCGGTGCGGATCCTCAGGTCTTTCACCTTTCGCAACTCGTGTCTTCAGGAAGATGGCTCGAACCGGGTGAAGAGGGCATAGTCCTCGGCAAGCGCATCGCGGACCTGTTGCAGCTGGAACCGGGCGACATGGTCACCGTGAGGACCCAAACCGCTCAAATGGCCTTTCAGGCTGTGGACTTGCTACTGGTCGGAACGGTAGAGACTCCGCACCCGCGCGTCAACCAGTCGCAGGCGTTCCTGCCGCTGGACGTAGCGCAGGCGGTTGTCGGCGCCCCGGGAAGCGCAACATCGATTCACATCCGAGCCAGGACGGCACTTCAGAGCCCATCCCGACGCGACCTGGGCGACCTTGTGCGATCGATACCGTCGGTCACCGGCTGGAATCCAGGTTGGCGTGTGTACACCTGGCATGACGCTGCGTCATTTCGGACCATCGGATCGACCAAGCGAACCTTCGCCATGATCCTCCTCGGGCTCGTGGTCATCATCTCAGTCATCGGTATCGTCAACTCGATTCTCCTATCTACATTGGAGCGAGTGCGCGAGATCGGGATGTTCAAGGCTATGGGCATGGACGAGCGCGACATCACAATCGTCTTCATGATCGAAGGCGGAGGCCTCGGCCTGCTGGGTTGCGCGTTGGGCACGGTCGCAGCCATTGCCGGCAATGCCTACTTCGTCAACGTGGGGCTGAGTCTGCGCGCGTTCCTGGGCGATATGGATCTGGACATAGGCTACCCCATCGCCGATCGCATGTACGGTGTATGGAACTGGACAACAATGCTGTGGGCGACGGCAGTTGGATTGGCTGTAGCTTTGGCGGCAAGCTACTTCCCTGCCCGGCGGGCGGCATGGCTCGACCCGGCGGAAAGCCTGCGCCGGTTGTGAAGCATGCACGCAGACTACAAGGAGGTCGCAGCATGGGAATGAGCTACTTGGTCAGGATGGCATGGCGCAATCTTGGGCGACATCGCGGCCGCACGGCGCTCAGCCTGCTCGCCATCGTCATGGGCGTGTTCGTGGTAGTCATCGCCAAAGGAGTCATCGACGGCATGGTCGGCTCCTGGCTCACATACAGCATCAACCTCGACTCAGGCCACGTCCGGATCATTCGTCCCGAATACCGTCTAAAGGAGAGATTACTCTCATTGTCCTACCCAGTTGGCGATGATGAAGTTCCCGCCAACGCGATCATGGAGGAGATCAGGCGCTTACCCAGCGTCCGAGTCGCCACGGGCAGAATCAGATTCGGGATGATGCTAACCGCTGCAGGCGCGCGGGATGCCCAGGACGCTCAGGAGACGGTAGTTGGGATCGGAGTCGACTTCGCTCAAGAAGAGGGAGCCGTCCGCCTTAGCCAGTTCTTGAGAGACCGCGGCACAGCCACGGTCGGCGACGCGGCGCGTGGCGCGGGCCGTTTGCCCCAACCCGGCGCCCGGGAGATCCTCTTGGGCCGCGACCTCATGGCCAAGCTCGGCGTCGAGGTGGGCGACCGGGTGAACGCCTTGTTCTCTACGTCTTTCGGGTCACTCAGAATCGCCACATTCCGCATTTCTGGAAAGATGGCAAGCGGCCTGAGGATGCTCGACGAATCGACCGCCTACATCCCGCTTGACCTGGCCATGGGGCTACTCGATATGGACGGTGCCGTCACCGAGATAGTCGCGTTTGGTAGGAGCGCCGGGCTTGCCTCGAAGCTTCAGGCCGAGATCGGCCAGGCGCTGGCGAACATGGCCAACGCGTTCGCGGGCGTGGGCGCGGGCGATTCGCTGCGCGAGCTCGTCGTCGTGCCGTGGAACGAGCACAATGAGCTGATCGGCTTCGTCAGCCAGGCCAAGGCCATATACACTTTGATCTACATCTTCCTCGTGATCCTTGCATCGTTCGTGGTGTTCAATACGCAGCTCATGGTGGTTTCGGAGCGGACGCGCGAAATCGGAATGCTCTCAGCGCTCGGGCTGTCTCCGGAGTCGATACGCCGCCTCTTCACCATCGAAGGCGCGATACTCGCAGTAGCCGGCAGCGCAGGCGGCGCCTTACTAGGGGCGCTCTTCAACCTGTGGTTCGGCAGAGTCGGAATCGACCTCGCGGGCATCACGCAGGCGATGAGCAGTGAGATACTGATCACTCCCAGGCTCTATCCCACAACCGATCTCGCAGTCCTGGTCTACTCTTTCGTATTGGGCGTGGCTGTCACCATGACGGCCGTGTACATCCCAGCCAGGGCGGCGGGCGCACTCAAGCCCACCGAAGCTCTGCGCGTTGTGTGACCGCCCGATTCAGTGAGGAGGTATGCAGGTGAGCAGAATGAGCCGATTCACGGTAGTCGACGGCCGCCGGATGCCGCGCCCGGCGCCCGAGGCAATAGCGCAGGTCCTGACCGAGTGAGCAACAGAAAGGCATCGAG